>ENA-UONV01002168-UONV01002168.1-human-gut-metagenome-genome-assembly--contig:-CS4-NODE-2168-length-14994-cov-4.987750_pt1 | contig 14994 bp, 9 predicted proteins | sample MGYA00242461_ERZ724008 | MGnify/ENA metagenome assembly ERZ724008 | reverse complement strand
GTAGTTGGAATTTCGGAAGATGTTGTTTTTCTGGAAATCGACGCAATTACCAATGCGATTTCAGATAGCTGTGAGCCAACAATTATCCCAGATGTGTATTTGCAGAACATAAATGGAAAAACAGTAATTGTTGCCGAAATTAGAGCTGGACGACAGAAACCATATTATATTAAAGCGGATGGTTTGGAAAATGGTGTGTATATTCGTGTGTCTGGCACTACTCGTCCAGCTGATCGTGAGATGTCTAGAGAATTGTACTATGAATGCGAGGGACACGCTTTTGATTCTGTGATTCGCAGAGACTTGAAGGTGACAGATGAAGATATAGATACGCTTTGTAGGCAAATGAAGAAGGTTGCTATTGCAAACAGCAAGTCTGATCTTCAGAGAGCAGCCGTAAAAGATGTGACAAAAAATGTTTTGATCAGTTGGGGCATTTTGAAAAGAAGTGAAGATGGAAATGTCTATCCAACCAATGCGTATGTTTATCTGACAGGGCAAGGCGGCTTACGTTCCATGATACAATGTGGTGTGTTCAAAGGAACAACCCGTGCAGTATTTTTGGATCGCCGGAATTACGAAGGACCACTTTGGGAACAAGTAGACGAAGCGGTAAAATTTGTTCTGCGAAACATCCGTATGGGCTGCCGGTTGGAAGGTGTGTATCGTCAGGATATTTATGAACTACCACCGGATAGTATCCGTGAGTTGATAGTAAATGCGATTATGAATTGCAGTTACATTCAGGCTTCAAACATTCAGGTGGCAATTTATGATGATCGACTGGAAATTACATCTCCGGGTGGTCTGCTTCCTGGTGTTACGATTGATCTGATGAAAGAGGGATTTTCAAAAATCAGGAATCGGTCGCTCGCCAATGCTTTTGCATATATGAATCTTGTTGAAGCCTGGGGCAGTGGTATTCCGAAACTTATGCAAGCGATGAAGGAATATGGTTTGCGTGAGCCGGAATTTATCGACATGGAAGTTGCGTTCCGAATCAATCTTTATCGAGGTCAGAATGTGGTCAATGATCTCAATCGTGACCTCAATGACCTCAATCATGACCTCGTTGACCCCAAAGTTGACCTCGAAACTCGATTAGAAGAAGTGATTCGTAAATCTCCTGAGCTTACCTATAAATCACTTGGAGAAATACTTGCTGTTTCAGCGGCAACGGTGAAACGTACTATGGCAAAAATGCAGCAGGAAGGCAAGATCATCCGTGAGGGGTCTAATCGAAAAGGAAAATGGATACTAACAGATAAGAAGTAAATGACATAGGATTTATGGGATGAATGACACGACAAGAAGTTATTGGATTTGAGCTTTGAACTGACTGCACCAAAGAAAAAAGGACACAATAGCATAAAGAAAAGAGAAGCCTACATAGCCGGTAGAATGAATCGGTTATGTGGGCTTTTTATACGCTTGATTAAGGAAGGCATTTTGCCAATCAGTCTGGGGGTCTATTCCATTTTTACATCAGAAACACTGCCCTTTTGAACAAAATAAACTGGCAAAAGCAAGAATAATAAGCGATTTTGCACAGAAACAAACGGAAAATGGATGGAAATGGAAGAAGTGCTTTGTTATAATTGTTTCAAATAAAAAAAGTTAAGGGGCAAAAAGGCCAGAAAGGGAAGAATAATGACAAAGAAAGAACGTGTACTTCATGCATTTCACAATGAACCGGTGGATCGTGTTCCAATCGCATTTTGGTATCATTTTTCACCAGACGATGATTTTGGACAGGAGACGATTGATGAGCATTTGAGATTGTACCGTGAGGCAGATTTTGATCTGATTAAAGTTATGTGCGATGGATATTTTAATTATCCAAATCCGGGAATTGCTCAGATTAAGAATCCAGAAGACTGGTTTAACTTAAAACCGATGGGAGCAGATCATCCATATATCCGTAAGCAGATTGCCCGCGTAAAAGGTGTAGTTGAAGCGGTAAAGGATGAGTGCTGCGTATTTTATAATGTGTTTTGTCCAATGTCTTTGATGCGCTTTGGTACAAGCGAGGAGCTTCTTATGAGCCATTTAAAGGCAAATCCAGAAGCAGTATGTCATGCATTTGAGGTAATTGGAGAAGATATTCGATCTCTGATTAAAGGTGTGATTGAAGAAGCAGGTTGCACTGGTATTTATTATTGTGTTCAAAATGCAGAGGAGTTTCGTTTTACGGCAGAGGAGTACAAGAAAATCGTAACGCCGGCTGAGTTAGCTGTTTTAGAGTATGCTAATACATTAAGTGACAACAACATTTTACATTGCTGTGGCTGGGCAGGAGATAAAAATCGAATTGAAGTATGGAAAGACTATCCAGCAAGAACTGTCAATTGGGCAGTTTATGTTGAAGATTTGAGCTTGAAAGATGGCAAGAATTATTTTGGTGGACGTTGTGTGTTGGGAGGATTTGACAACCGCAAGATGGGCGTTCTTTATAGTGGAAGCAAGCAGGCCGTAAAGAATGAAACAAAACGTTTGCTTGAGGAAACAGGAACAGTTGGAGTAATTCTTGGAGGCGACTGTACAGTACCTAGTGATATTGACCATGAGCGTTTTAGCTGGGTAAGAGAGGCTGCTGATGAGTTTATGGGACTTTTGACTGATAAGAGTATTCGTGCGGGAAGGTGATTGGATGAGTTTGGGAGAGTTGCAAAGAGAACAGATGACAGATGAGGACAAGGAGATTGCATTGTGGGTTTCTGATAAAATGCCGCAGCTAGTTAAGGATCTGACTAGAATTTGCCGCATCCCAAGTGTGGCGGTCGTGACAGAAGACAAAAAGCCGCCATATGGTCCAGAATGTGTCAGAGTATTAGATGAGATGCTGCAGATCGGCAAGGAGTATGGACTGGACACAAAAAATTTTGACTCTTGTGTCGGTAGAATCCGATATGGAGATGGAGAAAAGTCTATTGGAATCTGGAGCCATCTTGATGTTGTCCCAGTAGGAGGCTACTGGGAGCATGACCCGTTTGAGCCTGTTGTGGAGCAGGGATATATGATTGCCAGAGGTTGTCAGGATAATAAAAGTTCAGCAGTAATGGCGCTATATGTTCTTTTATATATGAAGGAACACAAAATTAAGCTTCCGTACAGCCTTGATGCATATATGGGTACGAGCGAAGAGGTTGGCATGTTTGATATTGATCATTTTGTGGCTCATTATCAGTGTCCAGAGCTGTCTCTTGTACCAGACAGCGGTTTTCCAGTATGCTGTGGAGAACGCGGAAGTTTTAATGGTGAGCTTACGGCAAATGACAGCGTTAGTGAAAGGCTGATTTCTTTGTCATGTGACTGTGGTTTGTATTCTGTTCCTAATATTGCGGAGGCTGTTGTCAGGGATGCGCCGCGTATTAAAGAGCTTATATCATCAAGGAAATCATCTGTAACGGTGGAACAAATGCAGACAGAAAATGGAAAGTGTGCCTGGAAACTTACAGCTTGCGGCATAACAGCTCACGGTGCATCGCCAAAATCTGGAAGCAATGCATTGACGATTCTTTGTGAAGCGATTTGTCGATATGAACTCGCCTCAGAGAATGACTGCAAAGTGTTGTCATGGATTATTTCCATTAATAAAGATTGTCATGGAACACAGCTTGGTGCATTTTTTGAGGATGAAATTTCAGGACCGACTATATTGACTGTGACACAGGGATGGATTAGGGATGGTCACTTGGTATTTGGCTTTTTGTCAAAGTATCCGGCAGGCTGTAAAGAAGACCTTGCAGTGATAGCAGAAAAGAAAGCAAATGAAAATGGATTTTCGCTTAGTGTAACAAGAAATACAAAGCCAACATTGTTTGATCCGAAGCATCCAGCAGTGACTATCATGACGGACACCTACAATCGCTTGACAAAAAATCATGAGAAGCCATTTGTTATGAGTGGCGGAACTTATGCAAGAAAGCTTCCAAGAGCCTTTGCATGCGGAACAGGTATGCCGCTGCCGCCAGCTCCAGAGAGACTTTTCCAAAAAGGACATGGAGATTATCATCAGCCAGATGAGGCCATCTCGTTAAAACGTGTTGAGATGGCACTTGTGATTTATATCAAAGGAATCCTTGAGATTTGCAGGAAAGTAACATTATGATAGCAGAGTCAAAAGGTCAGAAATACGATACAAAAGGATTTTTGATCTTCTGACTTGCCAAAAGCACAAAAATCCCGCCGCTTTAAGTAAGCGGTGAGGTTTTTGTACTTTTAAATACTTTTTTTACAGATGCAGCAGCAGCTTCCTTAGCGCCTTGCGCTGTTTTTTTAGCAATTGCAATCACATCTTTATGTAATTCACATTTTTTTAGAAAATCAATTGCTTCCTTATAGGAGTCTTTTCGTGCCTGCGGCATTTCAATTGGTCCATCAGCACTGAAAAGATATTTTTTTGTTAAAATACCAACACGGATTGTCATAAATGCATTGACGGTACCTTGTGCAGCAGAGGCAAAGACAAGGCCGGGAAGCTTCATAGCAGCGTTTCCAGTCACAAGTGGAAGTAATTCTTCAAGATCCATCTCCTCAAGACCGCCTGCTAAAAATGTTGCCTTTAAGATGCGCACATAGAGTCCAAGGAGTGATGCACCGCTTGGGCGATAGCCGCAGGATTCTACTATGGTGCGAATCAGGTGGAGATTGACAGAAAGCATAGAAAACATATCGTAAAAAGCTGTCTGAGAGATTGCTGTTGTAACAAAAGCTGTCTTTGCAGCACTTTTGATCTCGCTGTCTATGACAGGAGAGAACTTTTCTGTAAAAAATTCAATCAAAAGATCATCGGCCTGATTGCCTTGCTTTAAGAAATCTTCAAGCTGCGCGACTTCTTCATTTGCAAGCTCTGTGTTTTTCTTTAAGTTATCGGCAAGCTTGCGGCACCAGTAAAAGCGGGCACGTCCATCACGGTAGCGAAGCATGTACATAGAAAAGATGGGGCGCCTCCAAACACTTACAATAGGCCATATAATACCTGCACCCAAACAGGCAAGAACAATTAGCCCGTACAGCCAGGCAAGAATGGGACTGACAGAATTAAGCTGCTGCCCAAGAGAGATTAGACCGCTGAGCAAAAAGAGAAACAGTAAAAGAAAAAGTGAGACAGCGGGGATTATGACAGACGCATATTTTTTCTTACGGCTCATGAAAAACTCCTTTCTAATAAGAGATATTCAAAAACTATGTAAAGCGGACAGCTGCAGTTTGCTTTACTGCTGTGTTCAAATAGTATATCGAAAAATAAATTTTTGTGCAAGAGTGTTAAGAAAATAAAAAATGTAAGAAACGTGCGCAACATAGAAATAATAAAATTGCGCGATATCGCATTAAAAGATTGTGAAAAAAGTATGAAATATATTAGATAACTTATGCATGATGAAAATTGACGATTGAAAAGTTAAAAAGTATAATAGAACCATCATAAAACATTGGTAAAAACGTCAATGAAGAAATAAAAAGTGCGCAATAAAGTGCGCAACAGAAAGGGATGGAAAGCAATGAATAATGAAGTGGTGAAAAAACCAAGAGGTCCTAAGGCCTTCTTCAAAAAAGTGTACCGATATCGTCAGTTTCTGATTATGCTGGCACCTGCGGTAATCTATACATTGATTTTTGCGTATTATCCAATGACTGGTATCGTTTTGGCATTTAAGAAGTACACATATGCTGGTGGTATTTGGGGAAGTGCATGGAACGGATTTAAGAATTTTGATTTCTTTTTTAAGTCTGGTCAGGCACTGTTGGTAACAAAAAATACGGTATTGTATAATATTGTTTTTATTGCTGTAAATACAATCATGCAGATCGCAGTCGCAATTTTCTTAACGGAGATTCACAACAAGCATTACCGCAAGATCACTCAGTCGCTTATGTTCCTTCCATATTTCATTTCATGGGTTATCGTAGGCGTTATGGCATTCAACATTTTTAGTTCCGACTATGGATTTATGAATCGTATGATTACCTCTGCTGGAGGCAAGAAGATTTCCTTCTATACAAAGCCTGAGTATTGGCCATTTATCCTCGTATTCTTTAATGTATGGAAGAACATTGGATATGGATCAGTTATGTATCTGGCAGCAATTATGGGAATTGATACATCAGTTTATGAGGCAGCTGCAATCGACGGTGCAAACGTATGGCAGAGAATCCGCAAGATCACCATTCCGATGATCATGCCTACCACCATCATTCTGCTTTTGCTTTCTGTAGGCGGTATCTTCAAGGGCAACTTCGATTTATTCTACAATTTAGTAGGAAACAATGGTCTTTTGTACAACAAGACAGACGTTATTGATACGCTGACCTTCCGTGCATTGATCAGCAGTCAGGATTTCGGTATGTCAGCCGCAATTGGTTTATATCAGTCGGTACTCTGCTTTATCACTATCGTGCTTGTAAACTGGCTTGTAAGTAAGTACGACAAGGATTACACATTATTCTAAAGGGGGATGCGTACAATGAGTTCAAAAACAAAAGCCAGCAAGATTAAACATGGCAAGGATATCCTTTCACTTAATATTGTAGCGTACACCTTTACGGGTATTGTGGCAATCCTGTGTCTGATTCCATTTATCATGATTGTTTCAGGATCCTTTTCCTCGGAGGCAGCGATCAACAAAAACGGCTTCAGCCTTCTGCCGCAGGATTTTTCCTTAGAGGCATATAAGACGGTGTTTCGTGATCCATCAGTCGTTTTCAGAGCATATGCAACCACAATCGGTCTGACTGCTGTTGGTACTGTTGTAGGTCTTTTGCTTCAAACAATGACTGCATATGCACTGGCAAGAAAAGATTTTGAGTGGAGAAACAAGTTTTCATTCTTCTTCTACTTTACAACATTATTCTCTGGTGGTTTGGTACCATATTATATTTTGATGACCAACACTCTCGGATTAAGGGACAATTATCTGGCACTGCTATTGCCGCTTATGTTCTCTGTTTATAATTTGCTCATTATGAAGAGTTATATTATGGCTCTTCCAGAGTCTTTGATTGATGCAGCAAAGATTGATGGGTGCAGTGAATACCGCACGTTATTCCAGATTGTAATGCCACTTATTAAGCCGGCATTAGCGACAGTTGGACTTTTCATTGCACTGGCATATTGGAACGATTGGTACAATGCAATGCTTTATATTAAGAAAGAAGAGATGTATCCGCTTCAATATTTCTTATATCAGAAGATAAACGGAATTGAGGCTTATAAAAAGCTTTTGGCAAACGGAAACGTCAGTGGTGACGTTGTAAGTGCCGTATCTCTGCCAACACAGACATTAAAGATGGCACTGACTATCGTTGTTACAGGACCAATCGTTTTGGCATATCCGCTTGTACAGAGATATTTTGTACAGGGTATTACAATTGGCGCAGTAAAGGGCTGATGAAGTTTATAAAAAAGTAAAACCAAACAATATCAAATAAAATCAAACAAAATTAAGGAGGCTTATTATGAGAAGAGCAAAGAGAAACGCAGCGAAGCTGTTAAGCGCAGCTATGGCAGTTGGAATGATGGCTGGAATGGCAGTTCCGGCAGCAGCAGAGGAAGAGTCCACCAATATCTGGGCATCTGATGTAGATACATCCGAGCCAATGGAATTAAAGATGTACCTGATTGGTGATAGAACACCAGATTTTGATGAGGTATATGGAAAGATCAATGAGATTCTTGAGGAAAAGTTAAACTGTACTTTATCAGTTGATTTCTTATCCTGGGGCGAGCATGATACTAAGTATTCTCTGTTATTCTCAGGCGGAGAGGATTTTGATTTAATCTTTACAGCTTCAAGCTGGGGTCACTATGAGCAGACTGTTGCACTTGGCGGATTTTCTGAGCTTACAGAGGAAGATATTCAGACTTATGCACCTGGCATTTGGGATGTTGTTCCAGAAATGGCATGGGATCAGGCAAAAATTGACGGCAAAGTTTATATGGTCCCAAATTATTCAAACGAGTTTGGACAGGATGTTCTGGCAGTTCGTGGCGACTTGATGGAAGAGTATGGCATTGATGAGATCAAGGATTGGGACAGCTTAATGACATTCTACAAGGCTTGTGCTGAGAATGGCATGTATGCAAGCCAGGGAGGACCATGGTATCAGTATTTCCAGGAGAAGGGACTTTCACTTTAGGAGGTGCTCCAAAGGGAGGTGAGCTTGTTCTTTACAATACACAAGATCCAGAGGATACTGATCTGTATTATATCCTTGACTGGGATGGATTTGCTGATTACTGCAAGCAGATGAAAGAGTTAGCAGATATGGGTGCATGGTCATCTGATGTATTAAATTCTAGTGATGAAAGACAGACTGGTCTGTTAACAGGAAGAACTGCATCTATGGTATGGAACTTAGGAAGCTGCCTGACCTACGCAAAGCAGGCAAATAAGGAGAACCCAGACTGGAACGTAACACTTGTTGATCCTGTTTCTGATCTGCCAAAGAAGGTACAGCCGTACATCAACAACGGTGTTGCGATCAATGCAGCAAGCAAAAAGAAGGAAAGAGCACTCATGGTTCTTAATGAGTTCTACACCAACCCAGAGGTTTATGATCTGGCAATGCTTGGTATTGAGGGCAAGCACTGGGAGGCAGTTGGTGATGATCAGTATAAGGTAATTGACGAGTCTGGCTATGGCGTAAGCAGCAACTGTAACTGGGGTTGGAACAATGCAGATCTTACAAGAACTGAGTATATTGAAGATAGAACTGCACTGGATGACAAGTATGATGAGATGAAGGCTGAGTGGGAAGCAAACATTAAGCCAGCTCACGTTCTGGAAGGCTTCACATTTGATAACACTAATGTAGCTTCTCAGGTGGCAGCAGTAGAGGCAAATATCGAGACCTACTATAATCCATTAGTCAACGGTCTTGTAGATGATGTAGATGCAACAATTGAGCAGTTTAGAGCAGCACTTGAGAGCGCTGGTATTCAGGATGTGCTTGATGAGTTAGAGAGACAGAAGGAAGAATTTATCGCAGCAAAGGCAGAGTAATCTGACAGCGATTTAGGCGGAAAGGACTGCAAAGCTAACAGCCCTTTCCGCTTTATTTTATTGAACGATTTACAAAACGGGAAAGGAGGCAGAAAAGTGACAATAGAAGAGATTGCAAATGAACTTGGTGTATCAAAGAGTACTGTATCCAGAGCATTGTCAGGAAAAGGAAGAATTGGAAAAGCTACGATAGAACGTATTCAAGCTTATGTTGCAGCACATGATAATTTGCCTAATCAATATGGAGAAAAGAAGGCGAAGGAAGAGAGAAAAATGGCGAAAACAGGGAATATTGGCGTTGTGATCCCGGCAGATGCGTATACGACTAGTATTCCCTTTTTTCAGGAATGTCTTCTTGGAATCAGCGAAGCGGCTGCATCAGAAAATTATAATGTGATTATCACAACAGGAACAGCGACAGATTATTCAGGAGCAAAGCAGCTTGTAGAGGATCAAAAAGTAGATGGAATGATTTTAATGCGAAGCTATGATGAGGATTTGACACTGGAATATCTTACAAAGCAAGGTATCCCAGTTGGGCTGACAGGAAGCTGTGCAGATGAAAATGTAATTCAAGTTGACAGCGATAATAATGAGGCAGCGCGCCGCATGACATCTATGCTAATTGATTGTGGTTATAAAAAGTTTGCGTTGATTTTGGGAGAATCAACTTATCGTGTTAATCATGAACGAATTGATGGTTTTTATCAGGCAATTGACCGTTATGGACTTGCACGGGAACAGCAGCTGTGTATTCGTAATTTTAAGTGGATGGGGCTGTTAGATACTATAATTCATGATGTTATGAGTAATAAAGTAGAGTGCGTGATATGTGGAGATGATGTAATTTGCAGCCGAATGATGTCAAGGCTTCAGGCAGAAGGGTATCGAATCCCACTTGATATCGGAATTGCTGCCCTTTACAATGGTGCTACGCTGGACTGCTTTACTCCGGCGGTTACGGCGGTCAACATTTTAGCAAGACAGCAGGGCATTACGATCGGAAAGCAGATGATTCACTGCCTAAAGGGAGAACTTTACAACAAAAAAACGATGCTAGACTATGAGATATTACTTCGAAAGTCAGCAGGAAGGACGTTTTAATATGCTTGATTATTATAAGGGAATGGATATTTCGTTTTTGCAGGAGTATATGGAAAAAGGAATGAAGACATACGATCTGGATGGCACACCGACTGATCCGCTTAAGCTTGCAAAAAAACATGGTGTTAACGCAATGCGTCTTCGCATCTGGCATACACCTGAAAATGTGCCGGAGTCTGGTGGATACTGCAGCTTAGAGCGGACGATTGCGATGGCAAAAAAGATCAAACAGGAGGGCTTTGATTTTCTGCTTGATTTTCATTACTCAGACTGGTGGGCAGATCCAGGTAAGCAGAGAAAGCCAATGGCATGGGAAAATCTTCATGGGACAGAACTTGAAGAAGCTGTGTATACGTACACAAAAAAGGTGCTTTGCGCGTTAAAGGAAGCTGACGCAATGCCAGATATGGTTCAGATTGGAAATGAGATTCGAAGCGGTCTTCTTTTCCCGGATGGAGAACTGCCGGATTATGCATCAATGGTACGTTTAGTGAATGCTGGAATCAGGGCGGCCAGAGAAATTGGAGGCAAAGAGCTTCTTATTATGATTCATCTTGATCAGGGCGGCCGCTATTTTTACTTAAAAGATTGGTTTGATCGTGCATTTGAAGCAGGGCTTTCTGACTTTGATGTGATCGGTCTGTCATATTATCCATTTTGGCATGGCACATTTAACGATTTGAAGGAAACAACTAAAAAGCTGATACAGGATTTTAAAAAGCCGATTATTCTTGCCGAGACTGCGCATGCATGGCGAAAGAGCAAAAATGGCTTTATTAATGAAGCTCAGGAAAAGATCGCAGGCTTTGCGGCATCGCCATTGGGACAGCGCATGGTGCTTGATATGGACAACACAATCATGGCATCTCTTCCTGATAAAATGGGAAGAGGAATTTACTATTGGGAGCCACTGTGCATTCCGCGCGGCGATGAAGGCGGATGGGCAGAAAATATGGGAATACTTGATGAGCGTGGACAGGCGATGGAGGCAATTCATTCCTTTGAATTTGTAAGAGGTGATGCAAAGCCAGAACTTCCGGCAAAGATTTACAAACCGCAGAGGCTTACAGTACAGGTACACCAAAATGTACAGCTTCCAGAGGAAGTAAAAGTGCTTTACCGCGATGGAAACATTCAAAGTCACAAGGTCAAATGGGAAGATGCAGGGGCAGTTAAGGCTGATGAAATCGGCACGATTTTCGTAAAGGGCACAATTGATGGGTTCGATAGGTTCGATGATGAGTGGATAAAACCTGTAGTTCAGGAGATTGAGGTTGTAGAGAAGCTCATGAGCGAGAAGAATCTTTTGGCAGATGCAAATTGGGATGATGGACTGACGCAGTGGGAGACAAGCAGCAGTAAGGATGGAGTAAATGTACAGCTGTATCCAGAATTTGAAGATCCATTTCCGGCGCCGCCTGTCAATGCAGTGCGCGTAGAGGGTGTAAAAAACTTTACATTTCGTATCAGCCAGAAAAAGAAAAATCTGGCACCAGGGCGATATGTATTGAAGGCGCAGTATGCTGGAACTGATACGACTGGTGTAGATGTTCATTTGTTTGCAGAAAAAACAAATGACGCTGACACGCAAAACAGTGAGCTGTTTCAGGCTGTGATTCATCCGACAAAGGAGTGGCAAGAGGCCGAAATCCATTTTTCAATTGAAGAAGGAGATACACTCACAGCAGGACTTACGATCAGTGCACCTCCAGTCTATGGTATGGTTAGAAGATTTTTGCTGTACAAGGAAGATTGATGAAAATAGAATTATATAAAAACGAATAATGGGAGACAGAGAGGAAAGAAAACATGAGCACAACTTATGGTTTTACAAATAAATATCTGACGAAGGATGAAAAGCCATGGTTTCCGGTTATGGGCGAGATTCATTTTAGCCGTTATCGTGCAGATTTATGGGAGGAATCTCTTCGTAAAATGAAAGCAGGCGGTCTGTCGATTGCATCCGTTTATGTCATTTGGATTCATCATGAGGAAGAGGAAGGAAAATTCGATTTTACAGGAAATAGAAATCTTCATGATTTTTTGGAAGCAGCAAAGAAAGTGGGAATTTCTGTATTTCTTCGCCTTGGTCCGTGGGTACATGGAGAGGCAAGAAACGGAGGATTCCCGGATTGGCTGCAAAAAAAGCAGGATGAAATTGATTTAAGAAGCAATGATCCTGCATATCTTGCATATGTGAGACGTCTTTGGGAGAAGGTCTATGAGCAGGCAAAAGGCTTTTTGTATCAGGATGGCGGCCCGGTGATTGGCATGCAGATTGAAAATGAGTATGGTCATGTTGGCGGATATAATGGAGAAAAGGGTGAGCAGCATATGCGCACACTTACAGCAATGGCACGAGAGATCGGTTTTGATCTGCCGCTTTGCACGGCAACGGGCTGGGGAGGTGCTGCGACTGGAGGACTTCTTCCTGTAATGGGCGGCTACTGCGAAGCACCTTGGGATCAGCGCATTACCGAGATTGAGCCAAACACAAATTATGTATTTAGTCATATCAGAAACGATGCACTTATTGCAAGTGATCATCATGTGGACGATACAGTTACATTCAATCAGGATGATTTTCCATATCTTACAGCAGAGCTTGGCGGTGGCTTACAGGTGACAAAGCACAGACGTCCTATTGTTTCTGGAAATGATGTTGGTGCGATGTCACTTACAAAGCTTGGAAGCGGTGTTGGACTGCTAGGCTACTACATGTATCATGGCGGCAGCAATCCAGATAGCAAGCTTTCCACACTTCAGGAGAGCCGTGCGACAGGATATTTAAATGATCTTCCAGAGATCAACTACGATTTTAATGCGCCAATTCGTCAGTATGGAACGATCTCTGACAATTACCGTGAAATTCGTCTGCTTGCATACTTTTTGCAGGACTTTGGCGCTGATTTAGCTGTTCTTCCAGCTGATATTGATCCAGACTTTGTTAAGCCGGGAGATACACATACTCTTCGCGTATCAGTTCGTCATGATGATACACATGGCTATGTATTTGTTAATAACTATCAGAGACGATTGACAATGGATGATCATAAAGATGTTGTGCTTGAAGGAAAAACAAAAGGTGAGCCAGTTCGTTTCCCGAAAACAGATATTGCGTCCGGCGAGTACGCATTCTATCCATATAATATGAAGCTTAAAAATGCAGTTTTGGTGAGTGCACTTGCGACACCTCTATGCAAGCTGTCATGCAAGGACGAGGATGTATACGTATTCTACGGTGATAAAGATCCGCAGTTTACATGGGAGGGCACACCTGCTAAGGTTCTGCATCTTAGCCGTGCAGACGCATTGTCAGCAGCAAGAGTTACATTAAGGGATCAGCAGGAATATCTTGTATTGTCAGATGATTTTGTATGGGAAGAGAATGGTGCTCTTCGTGTGGTTGGCGGTGAGGAGACAATTATTCGTACATTCCCAAAGCTTTCAAAGGATGTATTGCCGGCAGATTTTAAGGAGATTGCAGGCGAGGGCGAGCTTACAGTTTATAAGAGAAGCCAGGCAAAGAATAATGCAAATGTACAGACAAGTGTTTCATTTGTACAGTCTACTAAGACACCAGAGGAACTTTCTGGAGAGCTTGTAAACAGCTGCGGTCAGCCAGAAACATTAAAAGGTGACGAAAAGATCTATGAGATCAGCGTGCAGTATGCAAAGGAAAATAGAAATGACCGTAAGGAAGGCTATGATTGTATTCTTTCCTTTGATTATGCATGTGAAAGCATGGAACTTTTTGTAAATGGCAGAAAGGTAAACGATTATTTCTATACAGGCCAGAGGGCACTCTTTAGTTTAGGATATTTTGACTTCCCAACAAAAATCACAGCAGTACTTCATCCGCTGCATGAGGGAGATCATATCTACCTGCAGGAATGGCCAAAAATGGATGATAAAAAAGCGTGTCGGATTGAGGCGATTACGCTTACAGAACAGTTTACTTGATAGTCAGGTTTAGATCTTGTCGACGATGCAGAGCAGGAAAAGTTGCAATAAAACTTGCACGAATGCAGCATGGAAAATAGAAAGGGCATGATTAGAAATATGGAAAAATATAGATTACATACTGGGTGGACATTCTGCCTGGATGAGAGAAATGAAAAAGATGAAACAGCACCATCTGAAGGATTTCGCGCTGTAACGCTGCCACATGATTGGAGTACAGACTATCCGTTTGATCCAGAATCAGATACATGTGGATCTGGCGGTTATGCGAAGGCTGGAATCGGCTGGTATCAAAGAACAATTACCATTTCAGAGAACGATATTAAAAACAGACAGATTATTTTGTATTTTGAGGGCGTTTACATGAAGAGCAGCGTCTTTGTAAACGGCACCTATGCAGGTGGTCATATCTATGGTTATACCCCGTTTGAGGTGGATATCACTGCACTTGTGCATGAAGGAGAAAATGAGATTCTTGTTCGTGTGGATAACTCCATGCAGCCAGGTTCACGATGGTATTCTGGTTCAGGTATTACAAGAGATGTGTGGTTAGAAAAGCGTCATCCGATCCACATTGCTCGCTACGGTATGTATTTGACAACAGATGAAGGAAATCTTAATATCAGCACAACGCTTCATACGTCAGAATGTATGAAAAATGATGATTCATTAAGTTTGAATTTTGTATTAAAGGATAATGATGGAGCAGAGATAGCAAAAAAGAATATTGAACTGAAAAATGATTGGATGGAAGCTGATTTAGATGCAGCTATTTTATCTGGAATGGATGAAGATGTGCCGAAGACACTTTGTCAATTGCAGACGTCACTGTCTATTCAAGTTGAAAATCCAGTACTTTGGGATCATGAAACACCGTATTTGTATGAGCTGACAACCATTTTAAAGAAAAATGACACTATAA
>ENA-UONV01002158-UONV01002158.1-human-gut-metagenome-genome-assembly--contig:-CS4-NODE-2158-length-15054-cov-8.001333_pt1 | contig 15054 bp, 12 predicted proteins | sample MGYA00242461_ERZ724008 | MGnify/ENA metagenome assembly ERZ724008 | reverse complement strand
AAGGAAAGGCCGCCAAATGGATGAAGAATCTGTTTGGCGGTCTTTTAAAAGTGAAAAAAACGGAAAAAAATTTGAACATTCATAAGATATAATGGGAAAAAGAATTAAGATTAACGAACGAATGGAGGAGAAAATATGCCAATTGTACCAGCGATATGTACGCAGTGTGGGGCACAACTTGATGTAGATGACAGTAAAGAAGCTGCTGTTTGCCCATATTGTAATACTGCATTTATTGTCGAAAAAGCGATAAATAATTATCATAACACCTATGTTACTAATATTGGAAGCATACATGCCAACAATGTTTATTTTTCGGGAGACCAAAAGCTGGAGGAACATTTGCGTTCGGGAGTAGCCTTTTTGCGATTAACAAATTACAAATCAGCGAAAGAGGTATTTCAGAAAGTAACAGAGGACTATCCGTATGATTATCGTGGCTGGTATGGATTGATAAGAACGATTACGAAAGAATTTACCGAGCAATGCATAAGTCGAGGGGATATGCAGGAAATACAGGACTTACTTAAAAAAATTGAGGTAGTTGCTTCGGAAGAGCAAAAAAATAAAGTTTTTAACAGAGTAAATCAATATTGTGATCCTATTTTACAAGATTGGAAAATGTTGGATGAGGAAAGGCGAAAAAAACAAAAGAAGTTAGATGATCAATATAGAAAAGATGTGCAGAGACTAGAGCAGGAACGGGATGAATTGCAGGAAAAAATGAAAGCGATAAAGTCACCGCAAGATATTGTAGGAAAGATTTTGATTGTTTTTAGTATCGGTATGCTCATAATGGCGACAGCGCAAGAAGGAATTGTGGGATTGATGTATATGATATTTGGAACAGCAGTTTTTTCTGCTATCGTTTTAGGCATTGTATCCATTACGATTCAAATTCCATTTAATGCTAAAAGGGATAAAGTGGCGAGGAAGATACAAAAAGTTAATGACAGCTTAGACGAGAAGGAAAAAGAATATAAAGATGCGATAAAAAATTTAAATGTAAGTTGATTTAAGGAGGTAAGAAAATGCCAAAAATATGCAAATCTTGTGGAGCAATGAATGGAAATCAAGCGACGATATGTTCACGTTGTCATAAGCCTCTGCAAAACACGGGAGCACCGCAGCAAAGGCAGACCCCGCCAATGCAGGGATATACAACACGACAGACCCCGCCAACGCAGGGATATACAACGCGACAGACCCCGCCAACGCAGGAATATACAACGCGACAGACCCCGCCACCGGAGAAATCTACAGCGTGGCAGACGCCGCCTACAACACCTGTACCACCGATACCACCGGTACAGAATAGACCGCCGCAGTATGAACAATATGAAGAAAAAAGCAATAACACCGCAAAAAAAGGAATTGGCTTTGTCATCGCGGCGGTTGTTCTGGTAGTTGTTATTGTAGGAATAAAAATGTTTTTGGTTAAACCTGAGTCAACGGATGAGTCGGGGACCGTTGCTGATTATGATATGGAATCGGAAACACAATACGGTTCAAGAGAAGAGGCAAAGAGTCTGGCAGATGACTTTATGGCAGAGAAGGGATTCCAAAATTACCAATTTAGCGAAACGACGTTAGAGAGCGCTACTTATGTGGTTACCTATTCTATTAATGAAGAGCATACGATGGTGAAATTGTCCGGGAATATTTCTGTATATGTGGAATTTTATTTGACGGATGAAAATCGGGTATCCAGTCATGTGGGCCTATATCATCTGGATCAAACAAAACTTGATTGGAACAATGCGGAAATATCCGGTAACTGGTACGTAGACACGGAACAAAGCGATGAGTATTTTAATGTTAGCTGTGCTGCGACAGAGGGAGAACTAACTTTAGAATACAATGGAAACCGGCGGGGAGATGATGAAACGTGGAGCGGAGCAGAGAAACTTCCGGCAAATTTACGGGAAGCTACGAACATCGAAGATGATTTAGAATTTGGGTATGTAAATAGCGTTAATTTTAATATGAATACTTCGCCTCTGATAAATGTAGAGCTTAGTGAGTGGACCCAATTTTATATTTTGGCGGATGGAGCAGCGATTCAGCAGGAAAACAATATACAAAATCTGGCAAATTCAAACATGCTTATGATGGAAAAACAGTAATACATAAATGGAGGAGATAACTATGGATTACCAAAGTATATCGAATGAAGAACTGGAAAAAATGGTCGCTAACAAAGATGGAGAGGCGATTTGTGAATTGGGAGAACGCTTCCTTTACGGAAAAAATGGGAGCCCCCAAAATCTGACAAGAGCATATCAGCTGTTTCATAAGGGAGAAAAAAGAGGACTTGCGCGAGCCTATGTGGGATTGGGGGAGATGTATCGGCAGGGACTGCTCATGGTAAAAAATGAAAACCTTGCACGTGAGTATTATCAAAAAGCAAATGTACCTTATCCAAATGGAACTCCGATGGGAGCTGCACCGGTTTATCAGGAGCAAGAGGATGATATGCCGCCGATACAGGAAGAGGATCCGGTTTATCCGAGAAAACAACAGGCAGAGAGACCACAGTATACAGCGATATCGGAAGTGCCGGTAAATACAAACACCAATGTCATTACGGATCGAGACCTTGCGATTCGCCTAGATGAAGCTGAAAAATCGCGTGAAAAAGGAAATTATGACTATGTCAAACAAATATGTCAGGAAGTTTTCCGCGACATTGCCGGTGTAAAAAATGGAATCTTTATGTATCAGGGAAATGCGGATATCAGTGACTTTGAAATACAGGCAAACTGGATCATGGCATTTCGAGCATACAACCAGGAAAATTACCAGGAAATGGAAACATACCTTTTGCAGGAAAATGTTACAGGGTTATATCCATGGGGGTGGTATCTTAAGGCAACCAGTGATAAGATCATGCATCAGCCGGATATCGTTATCGAGCAGGATCTTCAGTCCCTGATTATGGTGTGCCAAAATAAAAATCTATCGCAGTGGGAGCGGGGAGACGTCAACGTTATGATTGCAGACTTGATCATGGAAGGCTATGGAAAAGTAAATGGAGCCAATGAAGAAATGGCGAAAAAGCATTATTTAGAAGCAATCAATTGTGAAAACGATTATGCGAAAGAACAATATGCAGCATATGGATTTTAGAGGAGTGTACTTATGGATTACCAGGGAATGACAGGTAAAATTTACCAAGTAGAAGAGAAGCGTATGAATGGTGGAGGAGAGGGAACGATTCATGGAATCGTAGGAATGAATGGGTATGTGGCAAAGATATTTAAACCGGATAAACGAAGTGCGGATCGAGAAGAAAAACTTCGCTGTATGGTAAAAAAGGGTGCCACAGTAAAAAATTTGGAACATATTACCTGGCCGTTAGATGTTATTTATAATGCGGAAGGTTTTGCCGGGTATGTTATGCAGAAAATAGAAAATGTGCAGTCCCTTACTGCGGTTTACAACGGAGATAAGTACAATCTACGTTTTCGTCTGCTGGCCGCTTACAATCTTTGCGCGGCTGTGGAAACGGTACACAATATGGGACAGGTGTGCGGGGATCTGAATCCGCAGAATATTTGCATCAATTTGAATGTAAACGATAAAGCAAATGCTTTCAAAGTGACATTGGTAGATGCGGACTCCTATCATTTTAGTACGGAGGAAAAAACGTACCGGTGTGAAGTGGGACTGGCGGATTATCTGGCACCGGAAATTCAAAAAAAAGTGTCCGGCGGTGTTACATTACGCAATGCTCCATTGCCAACTTTTACCAAGAAAACCGATTTATTTGCTCTTGCAGTACATGTATTTTGTCTGCTTATGAATGGCTGTCATCCATTTGCCTGTGCGAAGCGAATGAATGGAACAGTGGAAAATACAATGAGTCAGATGACTTCATCCAGTGAACGGGAATCGGTAGTGGCACCGCAGCCAATTGAAAATATAAAAGACGGATATTTTCCGTTTTATGACAGCCGTGAAAATGTGACAATTCCGATTTACGCACCGCCATTGTCAAGTCTGCCGCAAGAACTCAGAACGCTTTTTATCCGAACCTTTAAAGATGGTTACGAGGATCCGACAAAGCGCGCAACGGCAGAAGAATGGTGCCGTGCAATGCAGCCATTGGTACAGCAGCTTCAAGAATGTCCGAAAAAGCATGTGTATTTTAAGCAGGCAGCAGAATGTCCATTTTGCCGTGTAGATGAAAATATTCGTTTGATGTTTGCTACCAAAACATCGAAAGAAAAACCGGTCAAATCAACAGAAAACGGAAATGTTGGTTCTTCCGGAGGAACAGGGACAACGAGCGGAGGAGGAACTAATGTGCCGCCGAAGAAGAAAAAGAAGAAAGCGGGTTGTGTAAAGACAACTGTGATAACGATTTTAGTTATTATTGTGGCATGGTTCCTGCTTTTTGTTCTTACCCAACTTATATCAAATGTAGCAAGAAGAAATAATACAGATAATGTATATTCGGTATCTCAAGAAGGAGAACAGGATTTTACTAACTGCGGCATGAAAATGCAGGTGCCGGAAGGGGCGCGTGTATATGACGCAGTTGAAAATATAGTAATTGAAACAGATAAACTTCAATGTGGACAACTAGGATTTCAAGTTAGCGAAGATAAGCTTGATTGTAATGAACTTGGGACTACAGGAAATATTTATGAGGAAGCCTCCGACGAATTTGTATCTCTTTGTACAGAAAACGCGGACGATGCGGTGACGTATCAAAAACCGGTAAAAATGTCTATAGGGGATTACTATTTTGTGAAAGTAATGGCTGAGCGGAAAGGAGAGCAAGAGACAAGTTATTATTGTAACTATTTTGCGCTTAATCAAGGGTTTCTTTATCATTTTCAATTGATGACCACAAATCAGACGGTAGCAGTAGAAGACATGCAATTTGCCGAAAGCGTGATTGCGACGATGCAATTTTATCATGTGCCAGTGAAATTGAAATTGACGGATACAACTGGTGAGTTATTGAATGTGGATTGGAATTGGAAACTTTATATTAATAAAGGAGATACTATAGGGGATAACGAGGATTCTTTCTATATTGATGATCTTGAAGTTGATGAACAAGTGGTTTTGCCACCCGGACATTACACTGCGAAACTAGTGAAAGAAGACGATGATTTAAATGAGGTGGCGTCTTACCCAAGTTCATTCGATGTCCCCGATGGCGGTGGCGAAGTAAATGTTGCATTTTCATTGTAAAGAGAGGAATTACTATGGGAAAAATTTACAGAGGAACAAGCGGGGCGCAGTATCAGATTGAAGAACAGCGCTTGGCTGGTGGTGGAGAGGGAAGTGTTTTTGGAATACAAGGACAACCTCAGTTTGTAGCCAAAATTTACAAGGAAAACAGGCGGACGAGCGAGCGTGAACAAAAACTTTGTCATATGATTCAATACAGATTGACGCCGGATCAATTGAAGCAGATTACCTGGCCGCAGGATGTGCTTTATGATGAAAATGGCTTCGCTGGTTACGTTATGCCGAGGCTGGATAAAACAGATTCTTTGGTTTCGATTTACAGCAATGGATTTGATAATAAATATGATATACGTTATCGCGTTTTGGCGGCGATCAATCTATGCGTTGCCTTAAAGACCGTGCACGAGATGGGGCAGGTATGTGGAGATCTCAACCCACAGAATATTTGTATCAATTTAGATACAACAGATGCTGTCAATGGCTTTCATGTAACATTGGTAGATACCGACTCTTATCATTTTACTGCGGATGGTAAGACATATCGCTGTGAAGTGGGATTGGGAGATTATATTGCTCCGGAGCTGCAAAATAAAATGGCGCAGGGATATGACCTTAAAAATGTTCCGCTGCCATCTTATACGAAAGAGACCGATTTATTTGCGCTGGCAGTACATATATTTACGCTTTTGATGAACGGCTGTCATCCATTTGCCTGCGCAAAGGAAAATAATGTAAAAGTAAGTGACATTGCGCAGATTCAGGAGACAAGTTTCCGGGATTCGGTGGTGGCACCACAGCCAATTGAGAATATTAAAAATGGATTTTTTCCATTTTTTGATAAAAAAGATGGGATTACTACTCCGATTTATGCCCCCGCTTTTCAATATTTACCGGAAGAAATACAAGTGCTGTTTATCCGTACTTTTGTTGAGGGCTATGAAGATCCTTCTAAGCGTGTTACCGAAGATGAGTGGATCGCTGCCTTGAAAAATACAAAATTTGTGAAGCGGGAATGCGGAGCAAATGAGGCAAAAAAAGTGCATTATTTTTTCGAACATAATGCGGTATGTCCCATATGTGCCACACAGGAAAGAATTGTAAAATTATTTGGCGGAGCACCAGTGGCTCCACCAACGCCACCACCGGAGATAAAAATATCAGAGTCAGAGCAAAAGATTTGGAAATCTCCGGTAAAAGAAAAGAGAAAACCGATTGCTGCTTTTTTGTTAATGCTTTTGATTTCTTTGATGACATTAATTACAGATAATGCTAATTGGGATGAGGTATTAACTTATGATAATGTGCTTCTCATATATAGTGTGTTTATGGCTGCAGGAGCATTTGGTATTTGTGCAGACAATAAAAAAGGAATTTGGATATGGTTTTCTTTGATAGCTATCAGCAGCCTGGCAGTTTATTTATGTCAAAGCTATATTATAGATATTTTTCCTATTTTGCCTATTTTGACGTTTGTTTGTAATCTAGATTTATTATTTTTATGGTTTGGACTACGAATTTATCAGAATGAGAAAAAATCAAAGACGAGCAATCCAAAGTATTGGTGGTGCCCAGGTGCGCTTTCGATTGCCATGTTTTATGGTCAACATTACCAAATAGTTAATATGTTTGGAATAGACAGATTCACAGAAGAGTATAAAAAAGAAATTACTATAGCGCTAATGAAAGTTGCCCTATTTTTTGTCTTAGGGTATTGGATGGCATATCCGTACAAAAAGAATAAATAATATTGGAGGAAAAAAAGATGAGTGAACAATTAACGATGGAAGAATTTATGGGAGGAAGTGCAAGCATCAATTCATTTGGTGAGCAGCACTTGGCCTGTGTCTTATTGCTGGATACTTCCGGTTCCATGAGTGGAGATTCTATTAAAAATCTGAACTCAGCGATAGCACGTTTTAAGGAAAACGTAAATCGGGATCCGATTGCGAGAAACCGCGTCGATGTTGCGATAGTCAGTTTTAGTACCGGGGTCGAGGTAGTAAGTGACTTTATGCCGATTACGGATATGCCGACGCCGGAGCTGGTTGCGTGGGGAAGAACCGATATGGCAGCGGGAATTCAGACGGCGATTGATATGGTAAAGCGGCGGACAGCATTTTATCAATCATTGGGAACTCCGTGCCACAAGCCATGGATTTTTATGATTACGGATGGTGTATCGACATCAAATTATCAGGACATGCTGGATGCAGCAAATCGTATTAAAGAGGAAGAAAACAAAGGAAGTCATGGGCGATTGAGCTTTTGGGCACTCGGTATCGGAAGTTATGATTCGGAAGAATTATTTGGATTGACAAAGAGAGTATTAGAATTAAAATCCACAGATTTTAATGGAATCTTTGACTGGTTAAGTGAAAGTATGTCTTGTATTTCGCAAAGTCAGGTAGGAGATCAAGTGAGCTTTGGAAATCTTCCGGATGATGCCAGAAAAGCAAAGGAAGACCGAGCTATTGACGAAGGCTGGTACTAAAGCTGGGAGGAATGTAGGATGGATAATGAATTTGTCATGCCTATGGTATTATTAGTTGATACCTCAGAATCTATGCAAAATATTGATTATAATACGATATTAAAGCGAATGAAAGAGTGTTTGCAGCAAGATCATTATGCACCTGATTGGGTAAAAATCGCTATGATGAGTTTTGATAAAGAAGTGGAGTTGTTAAGTGATTTTGTGTCTGTTGAGGAAATGCCAATACCCAAATTAGTGTTGCATAAGGGATCGGATATGGCAAAAGGAATTCAAGCGGCAGCAGATTTATTGGAAACTCAGATTGAATTATATAAAGATAATACAGAGACAAATAGGTTGTTACCGCCAGCGCTCATTATCATTTCGGATGCCGGATATTCCTCGGAATCTTGTAAGATACGGGAGGCAGTAAAACGAGTAGAGGCATTGCATCAAAGACAGAAAATGTATTTGCTTTGTTCGGATAATTGCAATCTTGATAAGGCATTTGAAATAACGGAGCTGGTTCTTAAATTAAAGGTGCTTGAGGATGACTTTAGCTTTATATTTCCTTGGGAATGGGTGGAAGAAATGAATGATTATTATTTCCTCGAAACTTACGGAATATATAGAGATCTTCCGGCTGATGCCAGAAAAGCAAAGGAAGACCGAGCCATTGACGAAGGCTGGTACTAAGATATAAAAATACAGGAGGTAGTGTATATGATTACATATGGTTATTCGTTGCAGGGAAAGTCACATATTGATAGAAATACGGTTTGTCAGGATTCCAGTGCAGCGGTGAAATTGAAATCCGGATATTATCTGGGTGTCGTAGCAGATGGAGTGGGAAGTGCGCCGCATTCCGATGTTGGATCCGGAATTGCAGTGGAAAGTCTGCAGGCGTATTGTGAACAATATGTAAAAAAAGGGATGAAGGATGTAGAATTGGAAGATATTCTGCGGGATGGATATGAATATGCGTTTCGACAAGTGGAAAAATTTGTCACACAGCAGGGCGGTTCGATTGCGGATTATGATACGACATTATCCTCGGTACTTTACGATGGCACAAAGGTAGTATTTGGACATGCCGGCGATGGTGGAATCATTGTTCGTAAAAAAGATGGAACCATTACTCCGATCACAGAGCGGCAGAAAGGGGCGGATGGCACTTCTGTCCGACCACTTCGTGCAGGAAATTCATCTTGGGATTTCGGTATATGCAACGATGAGACAGCGTCGGTCCTTTTGGTGACGGATGGTATGCTGGATGGTGTATTTCAGCCGGTTCTTGTCAATCTTCCATCCAGCGCGATGGAACTGGCAAAAGGAACATTTGCCAAAAACAATGTTTATGTTACTGCGTGTGAATTTTTTATGAATCCCAATATGGTTTATTTGAATCCACATGTGAAAAATCACGAGGCATACATGCAGCATGTTTTGAAAGGAAATCTGGAAAAAAAGGATCAAGATGATTTCTTGAAATGTATGATCTATGGTTATACAAAAACACTTGGAAAAGAGGAGGCTTGCCGGCTTTGTGAAGCGATTAAAAAGTTTTATTTTGCAGTGTGGGCGGTTACCAAAGTAACGGATGATAAAAGTGTTGTCTGTCTTATGAATGAAAAGGCAAAAGTAACACCAAAAGAGCAGAAGTATTATCAGGAACCAAACTGGAAATGGCGTCAGGAATGTTATCAGGCACTGCTGTACGGAAAAGAACTGCCACCGGCTCCAAGTGATGATCCGTTATATACGGGAGAGAAGACTACGGTACAGAAGCCACTTAGAAAGGTGCCAGAAAGAGAAATGGTAGAGCCACCAATTCACACACCACCACATCCGGGGGAAAAACGTGTACCGCCAAAAAAGTCGCGAAAGGTACGCTATCTTGTTATGACAGCAAGTGCCGCGATGATCTGCTTGGCAGTCGGTTTGATCGTAGGAGTTAGCCTTGGTAATAGGGCAGGCAGCAAGGATAACGGGACAGACGTAGTTATGGGATCCCCCAGCCAGACACCAACATCAACGCCAAAAGCAACGGCGACGTCTAAAGTAACAGCTAAACCAAATACAACACCAACCACGGATAAAGAAAAGACTGACGTGGTAACGCAAGCGGAAGAATTTTGGAGTTGCTTAGAGAAAGTGGATTCAGATGAAATGAATGATGCGCAGGTAGAAGAATTAAAAGAACAGATGGAAGAATTCGATGTGTTTGATAAGATTGCTGCGATAGAAGGATTTTCAGGCAGCTCCAATAATAGTGGCACATCATATGGAACAAATGGGTCTAAACCAACAAACACTCCAGCTGACAAAACATCTGCCCAAAACCAAAATGGCATTGTAAAAGGTTCAAAATTGGAAAAAGCGTTACAGATTTTGGAGAAAATGGATGACGAACAAAAGGACGTGTTTGAGAGAGAACTTCTTTGGCAGTATTGTGATACAAAGGAGCATAATGCTAAAAGTACAGATTTTGGTCAATTAAAAGGCGTATTGGAAACGGTATTGGATAACGATAACTAAGTACCACGGAAGGATGAGCACAATGGCAAAATATTGTATGCGATGCGGCGAGAAAAATGAGGACGGAGTAAGTGTCTGCAAGGGATGTGGCATGCCTTTGGAGGAAACGCCGTCCCATAATGAAAAAGTGGCGGTCAAACTGGACGTGGCTCAATTGTCTCAATCGAACCAGTTATTGAAAGAAAAAATAGTAGAGGAAGAGATCTGTCAAAAGGATTTTATGTACTTGTTAAGTGATCGGGCAAAATTTTCAGCGACGGAATACAAAGTGCTTAATAGTGCCGGAAATAAAGGCATGTTAAAGTGCAAAAAAATCCTATTTAATGACAGAGAGACCTTGTATTATATGACGGATGGATTGAAGCCGTTTGACGTCGTAATCGAAAATCTGGATGAGAGACGTTTTTTGAACATTGTGGAAGGCCTCTTTAAACAGATCAATGAGGTACGAAATAACGGTTTTCTGCTCGATACCGGAATTGATATTCGTATGAAAAGAATCTATGTAGATATGGCAGATGGAAGTGTGTATTTGACCTATCTTCCGATCAATGTAAGATGTTATTCGGATCCAATGTATTTGGAGGCAGATTTACGCAAAGATCTTTCTTATATGATACGGACGATGCCAAATCTGCAGGGCACTGGCAGCAGGATCATTGAACAGATGTTAGACGAACCGGCTTGCTCGTTTGCCAGTATTATGGCGTCGATACGGCAAAGTTTATCAATGTCAACAGGAACCGGATATTAATGGCGATAAGGAGATGAAAACATGGAAAAACCAAGAATAATCATAATGGAAGAAGATTTTTCATATGCCGCTCCGTTACAGGCGAAATTCATTTATGAATTTTTAGATACCATCGAATTAGAGGTTATCACAGAAGTGGAAATTGCGAAAAAATTCTTTGATGAACTCCAAAAAGCGGACGTATTGATTGTTTCCAAAGAGTGGTATGTTTCCGATATAAATCGTCATGATATCAAGCATATTTTTATTATGTCGGAAGAACAGCAGGATGAGATGGAAGTCGAGGAACGATGTCATGTTATTTACAAATATACCAATATTAAAGGTATATTTCTGGAAATAGTTGGAAAAGCAAATCTGAAGATTCCGAAGAAAAATGAAACGACGGAGTCGAAAGTGATCGTAGTGACATCGGCAGAAGGCGGAAGTGGAAAAACGACGGTAGCGATCGGATTGGCAGGCGCATTGAGCGATATGTATAAAAAAGTATTATACCTGGATGCATCGAAAATTCAGACGGCAAATCCGTTATTAGAAGAACCGCCGCTTGTCAATCAGATGATATACAACAAATTAACTCATAAAAGTGCCTCTGTTTATTCGGAAATCCGAAGTGAGATAAAGAAAAAGCAATTTGATTTTTTCCCGCTTATGCGTGCGGCTACATTGGCTTTTGGTATAGATGATACCATCTTTTGTGACATCGCGCAGGGAGCCAAACAATCCGGTGAATACGATTATATTATTTTGGATATGGAAAGCACTTTTGATGAGTCAAAAACGCGGGCCATTCATATGGCGGATCAGGTTATCATGGTAACCGAGGCGACACGAAAAGGAATTTGCAGTACCAATGCGTTTGTTGCAAATGTAAGCAATAGTTCCTCAGATAAATATTTATATATTTGCAATAAATACGATGTAAAAAATCAAAAAAAGTCCGAAAATATGGCTAGTATGTCCTATAAAACAGATGAATATATCCCTGTATTTTCAGACTATGAAACGATGACACCAAAGGATTTAAAAGAGCAGGAAGGAATGCGTAAGATTGCCTTTTTGCTCATATAAGGAGAGTGCAAAGATGAATCGCGAGAGAGCAGTTATATACTTTACAATGCAATTAAAAAATGGAAAGAAAAGGGAAGTGGATCTGGATGTGCCACTTACGATCACTGCCAATGAATTGGTAGTTGGATTAAATTCCGCATATCATCTGGGGATTAATACAGAAGATATAAAACATTGTTTTTTAAAAGCAGAAAATCCGATTGCTCTTCTGCGTGGCAATAAGACACTGGCAGATTATAAAGTAATGAATGGCACGAGAATAACGTTTGTTGAAGGAGAACAGTAATATGGAAAAGAGATATCGTATTATCATTTCGGGAAAACAGCTTTATAAAGAGATAGAAATATCCCCTGAACATAAATCCCTTCGATTTGGAACCGGTTTAAATTGTGATGTTCGAGTCCGCCGTGGATTGTTTTTTGAACCGGTTGAGCTTTTATTTGCACGGGATGAAAAGGGGGAATGGAGTGTATTATGCTCCGACAATCTGTATATTTACGTAGATGAAGTGCGGAAATTAATGTCTATACCGATTCATCATGGAATGGAAGTAGAATTCAGATATCAGAAAACCGAAGGAACAGTGTTAAATATACAGTTTGTGATGGATTTTGATTACGAACAGAAAGAGTATAACCGACGTTACGATATCGCATCTCTGCCGACGATTTCGATTGGAACAAATCCGTCCAATCAATTGGTTTTATCGGGACCTTACATGAATAACGATAACATTGTTTTACATAAGAAAAATAATGAATATGAACTTAAGATTATTTCTACAAAATATGGAGTATCTCATAATGGAAATTTAGTGGCAGATCAAGCACTTATCCGAAATGGGGATTTCTTTGCTGTGGCAAATTATGGATTTTTCTATAAAAACGGATGTCTGTATACTCAGCAGAATTTACCCATCGGCGAGAATGGACTTACCCATACAGATTCTACAAGACGAGGAAATTACCCCAAATTTAACAGAAATACCCGGGTGCTTACAAAGATTAACGATGAAAAAATAGAAATTCTCGATCCACCACCAATTCCGAAAAAACCAAAGAATGATTTGATCGGAAGACTTCTTCCGTCCCTTTCTATGGTTCTGATATCGGTTGTTATGGCAAGCGGTGCAAGAGGTGAAGGTGGAGGGGCTTTTGTCTTATTTAGTTTGGTTTCTTCTGTCGTGGGTATTGTTACCGGTGTCAGAGGGGTAAGAAATGCAAAGAAGGACTACAAGAAAGAAAAAAAGGATAGGGTAAAAAAGTATACCAATTACATAGATAGAAAGAAAAATGAGATTGCCCGGGCGAGACAGGAAGAGAAGGATATTTTATGCGATAAATACATCTCAGAACGTCAGGAAATTGGGCGGTTAAAGAATTTTTCACACGATCTTTTTGACCGATGCAGAGAAGATGAAGATTTTTTGGAGGTTCGACTGGGAATTGGGAAACGCGAAGCGGAGCGAAAAATAGAATACAAAAAACAGGAACATCTCGAAGTTGAGGATGAACTTCAGAATGTTCCGAAAGAATTGCATGACCAATACAAGTATATTTCGGAGACTCCGATCGTATGCAGTCTGAATAAGGTAAATGCCGTCGGAATTATTGGAAAGAAGACAGAACGGTTTGAAATTATGAAAGGGATGATATTGGATATTTGTGCAAGACAATATCATGCAGACGTTAAAATGTTTTTCGTGGCAGAAAAACAGGAAGCAGATAAGATTACCTGGCTGCGTATGCTGCCGCATGTGCAAAATGATATTTTGGGAATTCATAATGTTGTATGTGATGATAGCAGCCGCACCGTTATTTTTGAATATTTGTATAAAGAATTATCGCTGCGTGAAGAGAGCAAGAAGAATTTCCCGCATATTGTCGTCTTTTTATATGATGAATATGGTTTTAAGAGTCATCCATTATCAAGATTTGTGGAAAATGCGAAAGAGATTGGGGTAACGTTTGTATTTTTTGGCGACACAAGGGCAGATATCAGCTTAGGCTGTGAATATTTGATTCAAAGCAGTGAAGCCGGAAAAGGTACATTAATTGATACTAAGGACAGCAAGAAAGAGAAGAAATTCACCTATAACTTAATTTCCGATTCGGATATGCACGCAATGGTACAATTATTGGCCCCTGTTTATACCGAGGAGATTTCGCTGGAAGGATCGCTTACAAAAAATATTTCTTTGTTTGAACTGCTTCATATCCTTGCGGTAGAAGATGTGAATCTGGCGCAGAGATGGAATGCTGCAAAGGTATATCAATCAATGGCAGCGCCGATTGGTGTGGCGAAGAGTGGCATGATCTTACTGGATCTTCACGACAAAGCACACGGACCGCATGGACTGGTTGCCGGTACGACAGGTTCCGGTAAATCAGAGTTATTACAGACCTACATATTATCAATGGCTGCCTTATATCATCCGTATGAAGTCGGTTTCGTGATCATTGACTTTAAGGGTGGTGGTATGGCAAACCAGTTTAAAGATCTCCCACACATGATGGGAAGAATTACGAATATTGATGGAAAAGAGATCAATCGTTCTCTTCGCTCGATCAAAGCCGAACTGAACAAACGCCAAAGACTTTTTGCGGAAGCCGGTGTAAACCACATTGATAATTATATCATTAAAGTCCGCAAGGGAGAAGTGAAGATTCCACTGCCTCATTTGATCCTGATCGTGGACGAGTTTGCCGAACTTAAGGCAGAACAGCCGGATTTCATGAAAGAACTTATTTCGGCGGCGCGTATTGGACGAAGTCTGGGTGTACATTTGATATTGGCTACGCAAAAGCCATCCGGGCAGGTGGATGAGCAGATTTGGAGTAACTCCAGATTCAAATTGTGCTTAAAAGTGCAGAGCCCGCAAGACAGTAACGAGGTATTAAAATCACCTCTTGCAGCAGAGATCAAAGAACCGGGACGCGCTTATCTGCAGGTAGGAAAGTTTGAAAAAAAGAAATTTTAGACAACCAAGAAACAAAGGACATAGCAAAT
>ENA-UONV01002155-UONV01002155.1-human-gut-metagenome-genome-assembly--contig:-CS4-NODE-2155-length-15079-cov-4.096645_pt1 | contig 15079 bp, 15 predicted proteins | sample MGYA00242461_ERZ724008 | MGnify/ENA metagenome assembly ERZ724008 | reverse complement strand
GGCGGGTCGAGGATGATGTAATCCCACGGCTTTTCGCCGCTCTTTCCGAGCTCCGTGAGAAGCTCGAACACATCCGCCTGCCGGAACTCCATGCGCCCTTCGAGCCCGTTTCTCTCGGCGTTGCGCCGCGCCTGTTCGAGCGCGGACGCGGACACGTCCACCGCCGTGACGCTCTCCGCGCCGCCGGCCGCGCAGTGGAGCGCGAATGCGCCGGTGTGCGTGAAGCAGTCGAGCACGCGCCGCCCATGGGCCAGCCGTCCCGCCGCCGCGCGGTTATATTTCTGGTCGAGAAAATAGCCGGTCTTCTGGCCGTTTATGTAGTCCACGTCGAAATAGATGCCGTTTTCGCAGATCTCCGCGTGGCCGGAGGGGTTTGTCTCCAAACCGGGCGCGGCATACGGCCCCTTGCCGCAGGTCATGCCCTCCTTTTCGCGGATGAGCGATTCGTTGCGCTCGTAGATGCACGATACGTTCACGCCGAGCGCCGCGAGCTCCTCGCGCAGCAGCGCATAGAGCATCGCGCGCCGCTGCTCGACGCCGAGCGAGAGCACCTCGCTCACGAGCACGTCGCCGTAGCGGTCCACCGTCCAGCCGGGGAAGCCGTCCGCCTCGCCGAAGATAAGGCGGCAGGCGGCAAAGTCCTCGCCCATGACCTGCTGCCGGTAGGCGAGCGCATACCGGATACGGCGGCGGAAAAACGCCTCGTCCATTTTGTCGTTCGTGTTGCGCGAGAGAATGCGCACGCGGATGAGCGAGCGGCCGTTATAAAACCCCGCGCCCTGCCAGCGGCCCTTTTCGGTATATACGTCCACGATCTCCCCGTCCGGGCAGGGGCTTTCTTTCGTGAGCACCTCCCCGGCGAACACCCAGGGATGCCCGCCGCGCAGAGCGCGCGCGGCCTTTTCCGTGACGGTAACGCTTGCAAACGGTCTTTCCATCGTCTGTCCTCCTGTGTGGTAACGGGTCATTATACAATATAATTTCTCGTTTGGCGAGAGAAAGTTGCGGCGTATGAAAGAATAAGCCGCTGGACATCGATCCGATATCCAACGGCTTATCCTTTGTAAAAAAGAGGAGAAAGAGAAGAAGAAAAAGAGAAACATGAAACAGGCGGTTTCTTGCGAAGTTTCCACCAGAGCATTTGTAATCGAACACAATCCCCATTATGTTCTAATAACAAACACATTTTTATTGGTTCGCCCTTTTCGGTTCATATACTACCACGTTTCGTCAAATAACGCAACCATTTCTTTATTAATGTTTTGTGAACTTTCCCGCCGTGCGCCGGAGCTTGACAGCGTTTTTTCCGCGCTTTATTATTATAGTGTATCTTCTCCCCGAAAGGCAGGGCAAAGCATGACGAACATTCTCGTCGTTGAAGACAATGCCGGGCTGCGGCGGCTGATCGGCATCCATCTCCGCCGCGCCGGATATGAGGTATCGGAGGCCGCCGACGGGCAGGCGGCGCTCGATCTTTTGGAGCACAGTCGCGTGCATCTCATCATCACCGACGTGATGATGCCCCGGCTCGACGGCTACGGGCTCATCCGCGAGCTGCGCGAAGCGGGCGACACGACGCCGGTGCTGATGGTAACGGTAAAGGACTCCTTTGACGATATGCGCACCGGCTTTCACGCCGGGGCGGACGACTATCTCACAAAGCCCGTGAATTTTGAGGAGCTGCTGCTGCGCGTGGGGGCGCTGCTGCGCCGCTGCGGCATCCAGCACTCCGGCGAGATCGCCGTGGGCGGGTGCACGCTGCACGCCGACACGCTGCTCGTCACCGGCGAGGGGTTCTCCTGTGAGCTGCGCCCGCGGGAGTTTGCGCTGCTGCAAACGCTGCTCGCCGCGCCCACGAAGATCTTCACGCGCCAGATGCTCATGGATGAGCTCTGGGGGTACGACAGCGAGTCTGACCCGCGCACCGTGGACACGCACATCCGCCGTCTGCGCGAAAAGCTCGCCGGCGCGCCGGATTTTGAGATCCAGACCGTCCGCGGTCTCGGCTACCGGGCGGTGATTCGATGAGGCGCGTCCGCTCGCGGCTGACGATCCTGCTGCTGATCCTCGTGATCGTCACGTCGCTTTTCTCTCTCACCTTCGGCGCGCTCGTGCGAAACGGCATCATCTTCCAGCAGCGCGACAACATACGCTATCTTGTTTTCGGCTACGCCGCCAAGGACATACTGCTTCTGCTCATCGCGGTGGCGGCCGTCGCGGTGCTCATCACGGTCACATCCCGCTCGACGACGAATCCCATCCGCGAGCTCTCCCGGAGCGTGACCGCGTGGAGGAGTTCGGCGAGCTTGAACGCAACTTCAATCTTATGACGGCGGAGCTCCGCTCCAACGAATATCTGCGCAAGGACTTCATTTCGAGCGTATCCCACCAGCTCAAAACGCCGCTCTCCATTCTCAACGGCTATGCCCAGCTTCTCGCCGAAGGCGGTCTTTCCGAGACCGAGGAGCGCGAGTACAGCCAGTACATCGCGCAGGAGTCTGACCGGCTCGTCGGGCTCATCGATGACATGCTGCGCCTCTCGCGCATCGACCACCGGGAGATCCATCGAAAGGCGGAGATCTTCCCGCTCGGCGAGCAGCTCCGGCGCGCCGTACTGCAGCTCGAGCCGCGCTGGACGGAGGCCGGGCTCTCCGTCTCCGCCGACATCCCGGATCTCGACTACGTCGGCGACAGCGAGCTTCTCTATCAGGTATGGGTGAATCTGCTGGAAAACGCCGTGAAGTTCACGCCCCCCGGCGGGCGCATCGGCATCTGTCTTGCCGCCGCAGCGGATACCGTCACCGTGACGGTGTGGGACACCGGCTGCGGCATGGACGCGGAAACGCTCCCGCGCATTTTTGAGCAGTTCTATCAGGGCGACACCGACCGTCGCGCCGACGGCTGCGGACTGGGTCTCACGCTCTGCAAGCGCATCGTGGAGCAGCACGGCGGAACGATCACCGCGGAGAGCCGTCCCGGAGAGGGCAGCCGCTTCAGCGTCGCGCTGCCGGCAAAGGCCGCAAAATTCATGTAAAGAGACTCCATAGCAGGGGAATGTTTAACGTTAAGTTCACATTCCCCTGCTATGTTAATATCCAGATTTTTATATGTTAGCGAGGCAACACCGTGAAAGCTATCAATCCCGGACACTTTCTTCTGACCTGCCGGCTGGACAACTGGGTGCATCTGCTGGAAGAGAACCACTTCCATATCGCCCGCGACCGGCTGCCGCAGGCGCTGTACATTTCCGCAACGGCGCTCGCGCTCGCGCCCGCGGCGGCGGCGGAATCGCTCCTTTACCGCAAGCGCATCCGTGAAACGAAGATCGAAAAGGACCCGATCTTCATTCTCGGCCACTGGCGCAGCGGCACAACGTATCTGCAGAACGTCCTCTCGCGCGACGAGCAGTTCGGCTGGTTCGATCCCGTGAACACGATCGGTCTGCCCTACTCACTGCTGCTCGGCCGGCTCATCCAGCCGCCGATCGAAAAGGGCATCCAGAACGGCCGCCCGCAGGATAACGTGCAGTACTCGCTCGATCTCCCGATGGAGGAGACGTTCGGCGTGCTGACGATCTCGCCGTATTCGATCATCCACATGATCGCGTTCCCGGAAAATTATAAAAAGTACATCGAAGGCGCGTTCGTGAGCGACCTTCCCGTGGAGGAACTGCGCAAATGGGAGCGCAGCTACGATTACGCTGTCCGCAAGCTCACCTACATCAAAAAGGGCAAGCAGCTCATTCTCAAAAGCCCGGACAACACCGCGCGCATCCGCGAGCTGTGGGGCATGTATCCGGACGCGCGGTTCATCAACATCCACCGCGACCCCTACAAGACCGTCCGCTCCACGATCCACATGTTCCGCACCGAGATGGACTCGCTCCGGCTGACCGAAGAGCCGGATAACATCGACGAGCTCATCGAAAACACGGTCATCGATATTTTCGAGCGCATGTACCGCGAGCTTTTCGAGCTTGAGGGCTTTTTCCCGAAGAACCGGTACGTGGACATCGCGTACACCGATTTCTGCCGCGCCCCGGTCGATACGCTGCGGGATATTTACCGGCGTCTGGAGCTCTCCGGCTTTGAGGCGGCCGCGCCGCGCTTTCAGGCGTATGTCGATTCGCAGCGCGGATACCAGAAGAATAAATTCGACATTTCGCCCCGGCTCGTGCGCAAGATCAACGCGAAGCTGGGCTTCTACATGGAACATTACGGCTACGAAATGCGGGAGGTTGAGGAAGAATGAGAGATCATCTCGATAAACTGGAAAGCAAAAGCGTGCACATCCTGCGCGAGGCTTATGCCGCGTTCGGCAATCTCTGCATGCTCTGGAGCATCGGCAAGGACTCCACGGTCCTTCTCTGGCTCGCGCGCAAGGCGTTTTACGGCCACGTTCCCTTCCCGCTCGTCCACATCGACACACATTATAAAATTCCCGAAATGATCGAGTACCGCGACAAGCTCGCCATGGAGTATGGTCTTTACATGGTCTACGGTGAGAACCGCGAAGCGCTTGAAAACCACGAAACGTTCCCGGACGGGAAGTGCTCGCGCGTCGAGTGCTGCCGCCGGCTCAAAACCGAGGCGCTCACCCACACGCTCGACGGCACCTGGCCGCGCTACCGGCTCAATCTTCAGACCGGGAAATACGAGCGCGACACGAACACCGACGCCTACACCGGCGTCATCGTCGGCGCGCGCGCCGATGAAGAGGGCTCGCGCAGCAAGGAGCGCTATTTCTCCCCGCGCGACAAGCACAACGACTGGGATCTGGACGACCAGCCGCCCGAGTTCTGGAACCAGTTCAAAACCGACTTTGCCCCCGGCACGCATGTGCGCATCCACCCCCTGCTCGACTGGACGGAGCTGAATGTCTGGGAATACATCGAGCGCGAGCACATCCCCACCGTGTCGCTCTACTATAACCAGGGCGACGGCACGCGCTACCGTTCGCTCGGCTGCGCGCCGTGCACAAAGCCGATCCGGTCCGAGAGCCGGAACGTTCACGAGATCATTGAGGAGCTGCGCACCGGCGCTCTTTCCAACATTGCCGAGCGCAGCGGCCGCGCCCAGGACGCCGAGGACGGCGGCGGGCTCGAAACGCTTCGCCGGGGAGGGTACATGTAATGGAAGAAACAAGAAACGTCTGGGAAAACGAGGAGCTTTTGAATATCGTCACCGTCGGCCACGTCGATCACGGCAAATCCACCGTGATCGGCCGTCTCCTCGCCGACGCCGGAGCGCTGCCGAAGGGCAAGCTTGAATCCATACGGGAAAACTGCCGCCGCAACTCGAAGCCGTTCGAGTACGCCTTCCTGCTCGACGCGCTGCACAACGAGCAGGATCAGGGCATCACGATCGACACGGCGCGCTGCTTCTTCAAGTCTGACAAGCGCCGGTACATCATCATCGACGCGCCCGGCCACATTGAATTTCTCAAAAACATGGTCACCGGCGCTTCCCGCGCCGAGGCCGCGCTCATGGTGATCGACGCCGCGCGCGGCGTGGAGGAAAACACCCGCCGTCACGGGTACTTTCTCTCCATGCTCGGCATCCGCCAGGTGGCGGTGCTCGTGAACAAAATGGATCTCGTCGGCTATTCCGAGGAGGTCTACCGCTCCATCGTCACGGAATTCACCGAATTTCTCGCCAAAATCAACATCTCGCCCGCGGCGTTCATCCCCGTGAGCGGCATGGAGGGCGACAACATCGCCATCCGCAGCGAGCGCACGCCGTGGTACTTCGGCCCCACGGTGCTCGAGCAGATGGACGCTTTTGTCCCCGTGCCGAGCCCGGAAAACCGCCCGCTGCGCATGCCGGTGCAGGGCGTTTACAAATTCACCGAGGGCGGCGACGAGCGCCGCATCGTGGCCGGAACGCTCGAGGCCGGAAGTCTCCGCGCGGGCGATAAGATCGTATTCTACCCCTCCGGGAAGAAAACGACGGTCGCATCGCTCGAGGTATTTTCCGCGCCCACGCCGGAGAAATTCATCGCCGGGGACGCCGCCGGCTTCACGATGACCGAGCAGATCTTCGTCCGCCGCGGCGAGATCGCGTGCTTGGAGAGCGAAGAAGCCCCCTTCGTCGGCGTGCGGCTGCGCGCCAACGTGTTCTGGCTCGGCAAGGAGCCGCTGCGCTCCGGCAAGCGCTATTTCTTCAAGTGCGGCACCGCCAAGGTGGAAGCGCGGCTCGAGAGCATTCTCCGCGTTGTAGACGCCTCGGAGCTGGACAGTCTGGAGCGCAGCGAGGTGCAGAAAAACGAAGTCGCCGAGGTGATCCTCCGGCTCGACCGCCCGACGGCGTTCGACACCGCCGACTCCGGCTGCGACGGCACGCGCCGGTTCGTTATCGTGGACGATTACGAGATCGCGGGCGGCGGCATCGTCACTGAGGCGCTGCTCTCCGAGGATTACGATAAGCGCAACATCCGCTGGTCGGCCGAGGCCATGACCGGCGCCGAGCGCGAGCAGCTCACCGGGCGGCGCGGGCTCGTCGTATGGATGACCGGGCTTTCCGGCTCCGGCAAAACGACGATCGCGCAGGAGGTCGAGCGGCGGCTCTGCGAAAAGGGCGTTGCCGCCTACATGCTCGACGGCGACAAGCTGCGCCGCGGTCTCTGCGGCGATCTCGGCTTCTCGGACGACGACCGGATCGAAAACATCCGCCGCGCCGCCGAGGTCGCAGGGCTCTTCCGCGACGCGGGGCTCGTGACGCTCTGCACGTTCATCTCCCCGTTCGCCGCCGGACGCGCCGAGGCGCGCCGCATCGCCGACGGGCGCTTTCTCGAAGTCTGGGTGCGGGCCTGTCTGGAGACCTGCAAGGCGCGCGACCCGAAAAAGCTCTATCAGAAAGCTCTCGAGGGAAAGATCCGCTCGTTCACGGGCATAGACTCTCCGTATGAGGAGCCGACCGACGCCGAGCTTGTGCTGGATACCGAGGTTCTCAGCGAAGAAGAATGCGTCAACCGGCTCACCGATGCCATTTTTGACTATCTGGAAGGCGGAGACGCACTGTGAACTGGGGTAAATTTCTTCTTTTCATCGTCATCGGCTTCGCCGCGCAGATCATTGACGGCACGCTCGGCATGGCCTACGAGGTCACGACGACGCTAGCGTCCGGTCTCTCACATATCAAGCTCAAGCACGTGGATAAGTCGCTCTTTTTCCATCTGGCCATCCCCGGCGTGATCGGCGGCGTGGCGGGCGCGTGGTTCCTCTCAAGCGCCGGCGACGCGCTCGAGCCGTTCATCGACGCCTATCTCATTATCATGGGCGTTGTTATTCTGCGCAAGGCGTTCCTGAAAAGTCAGAAGGAGCGCCACATCGGAAAGGGCATTTACCCGCTCGGTCTCGCCGGAGGCTTTCTTGACGCCACCGGCGGCGGAGGCTGGGGCCCGGTCGTGACGTCTACGATGCTCGCCGTCGGCCACGACGTGAAAAAGACGATCGGCACGGTGAATACCGCCGAATTTCTCGTAACGCTCGCGGAGACGACCACGTTCGTCGTTCTCATCCGCGATTTTACGTCCTACTGGCAGACGATCCTTGGTCTCATCATCGGCGGGGTGTGCGCAGCTCCCCTCGCGGCGTGGATCTGCAAGAAGATCCCCGTCCGTCCGCTGCTCGCCGTCGTCGGCATCCTCATCATCGTGCTCAATCTTTACAGTCTCCTTCACTATCTGGCTGTATTTTAAAAAGGCGGTATCACCATGACACAGATCTCCGCGCGGCAGCGCTTCGCCTCCGTCCGCGCCCGGCTCATGGAGCTGGAGCTTTGGGACGCTGATTCGCTCGTGATGACCGCGCCCGGCGCCGTATGCAGCGCCGCCGGAGAGCCGGTCGAAGCGGCGCTGTTCTCCGCCGTTTCCGCGCCTATGGCGGTTTTGACCGCCGGGCGGTACGCCCGCGAATTTGCCAAAGATCCTCACGCGCTTTGCGCCGAGACCGACGACGCCGCGCAGATGTTCGGCGTGCGCGTGCCGGTAAGAAGCGCGCCGCGGCGCGGCGATACCGCGTGCATCGTTCCGAACCGCGGCTTTGTCGTGACGGCGCGGTTTGAAAATGAGCTCATCGCCGCGTGTATCCTGCTCGAAAAGCTGTGCATGACGGCGCGGCTCTCCCCTCGCATTGGGACGCCGAAGCCACTCGCCGCGCCGCTCTGCCTTATAGAGCACGCGGTCTATACGAAAAAATACTCCCGTCCGTCGCTCGCTGCGGCGCAGGGGGAAGAAGCCGCGCCGGTGGCACTGGACGTTTCCGATCTCGCGCTGCGCGAGTCGGTCATTGCCTACGGGAAAAAGCTCGTGGAAAACCGCCTCATTCAGGCGACGTGGGGAAACGTCTCGGCGCGTATCGATGCCGATCGCTTTCTCATCACGCCGTCCGGCGTGGACTATGACCGCATCCGTCCGGAGGATATTGTGGAGATCCGCATTGCCGACGGCAGCTTCGCCGCCGGGCAGCGCCCTTCCAGCGAGCGGGAGATGCACCGGCGCATCTATGCCGCGCGCGGCGACGTGCGCGCCGTGATCCACACGCACTCCGCGGCGCTGCAAACGTTCGCCGCGTGCCGGGAGAGTCTGCGCACGCCGGAGATCGTCGCCCCCTGCGCCGCCTACGGCGTGAGCGGCTCGAAGAAGCTCGCGGAGAGCGCGTCCGAGGTGCTGCGCTCTCACGATCTCTGCATCATGGCAAATCACGGCTTTACCGCGGTGGCAGCGGATCTTGAAACGGCGCTCTCTCGCGCCGTCGCCGCCGAAGCGGCCGCAAAGCGGATACTGGAATCGGAATAAAAATCGGCAGCGCTGCATTCTGCGGCGATGCCGAAAATACAGGAGGGCGGAACATGGGAGAACATTTTGCGCGGGGCCGGTCGGCGGAGATATTCCGCACGGAGGACGGGAAGATCTTAAAGCTCTTTTTCCCCGACTATCCGAGGGAGTATGCCGAAAAGGAATACAAAAACACAAAGATCGCCGCATCTCTCGGCTGCACGGGGATGCAGGTCTACGATATGGTCGAGCGCGGCGGACGCTTCGGCTTCGTAATGGACTGCATCGACGGCGTTTCGCAAAACGACATGCCGGGGAAAAAGCCGGCGTATCTTTTTGAGGCCGGCAGAGACCTTGCCCGCTGTCACGTCCGCGTGCAGAAGGCGCACACGCGCGAGCTTGATGACGTGCGTGAGGTATGTCTCGGTATTCTTGGCGAGGACTGTATGGCGTTTCTGACACCGGAGGAAAAATCGCGCGCCGCCGGATATCTCCGCTCTCTCCCGGATGACGACACGGTGCTCCATCTCGACTTTCACACCGGCAATGTCCTCGTGGACAAGTCCGGCGAGTGCAAGATCATTGACTGGATGACCGCCGCGCGCGGCAATCGCGCCGTGGAGGAAGCGCTCATGGAGTTCTTCTTCTCGGAGGCCGAGCTGTTCCCGGAGGCAAGCAAAGCAAAAATTGCCCTCTTTTCCGCCATCCGCGGCTCCATCGGGAAGGGCTTTTTCAAGGAGTACCAGAAGCTCTCGCCGCTTTCCGCGGAAGAGATCGACCGCTACCGTCTCGCGGCGCTCATCCTGCGCCGTCACTGGAACATCGCGTTTGAAGAGGCGTATCTCACAAAAACCATCCGCGCGCTGATCGAAAAATACGGCGTGGAAGAAAAGGAGACGATCGAATGAAAGTCGTATGCATCTGTGACGCCGGTGTGCCGGAAATGCTCATGCAGTACATGAAAAAGCTCCCCGGGTGCGACGTGACGCTCTATACCGAAAAAACGCTCACGGACATCAAGTCCCTCACGACGTGCGAGCGTACCGCCGAGCTTCGCGGCGCGGAGGCGTGCCCTGTGAGCGCGGAAATGCTGGAAGCCGTCCGCGAGGCGGAGATCCTTGTAACGCACGTTGCGCCCGTGAACCGTGCGGTGCTCGACGCCGCGCCGAACGTAAAGATCGTCGGCGTGCTGCGCACCGGCACGGAAAATGTCAATCTCGACCTCTGCCGCGAGCGCGGCATCGCCGTATACAACGCCGAGGGGCGCAACTCCACCGCCGTCGCCGATCTCGTCGTGGCGCTCATGCTCTGCGAAATGCGCAACATCGCCCGCGCCCACGGCGCGCTCGTGCAGGGCAAATGGGTCAAAATGTTCCCGAATATCATGATGAACCGCGATATGTGCCGCTGCACCGTCGGCATCATCGGCGTCGGCAAGATCGGCACGATGGTCGCCGCGCGGCTCAAGGGCTTCGGCTGCCGCATTCTCGGCTGCGACATTTTCCTCTCCCCCGAGGAGATCGAAAAGCGCGGCTGCGAGCCGGTATCAAAGGAAGAGCTGCTGCGGCAGTCCGACTTCATCACCATCCACATGCGCCACGAGGCCGGGCAGAGCGCCCTCATCGGCGCGGACGAGCTTGCCATGATGAAGAAGAACGCCATTCTCGTCAACTGCGCCCGCGCGGGGCTTGTGGATACGGCGGCGCTCGTCGAGGCGCTGCGCGCCCACCGCATCGGCGGCGCGGCGATCGACGTGTTCGACGAAGAGCCGCTCTCGCCGGACTCTCCCCTACTCACGCTCGACAACGTCACGCTCACGCCGCACATTGCCGGCACGACCGTAGACGCCTTTGCCAATTCCGTGGAGATCATGCTCCGCCAGCTCTCACTCATTCTCGCCGGCAAGAACGCGCCCAACCGCGTCGTATGACCGCCGCCCATATGAAAACCGCCGAAGGAAAAATCCTTCGGCGGTTTTGCATATGCGGTTTTCAGCTGTTTATGATCCGCTCCGTGGCGGCGCGGGCATGGGCGACGATGTCCTCCGGCGATTCGCCGACGTGGTAAACGCCGTTCTCATAGAGGATCTTGCCGTTTACCATCGTGAGGAGCACGTTTGAGTTTGAGCCGCTGTAAACAAGGTTTTTCACGGTGTTGTGCTCGGGCTGCATGTTTGCCTGGTGCAGGTCGATCACGACGAGATCGGCAAGCTTGCCGGGGGCGATGCAGTCGGCGTCGATGCGCATGGCGCGCGCGCCCGTGGAGCACGCGGCGCGGAGAATTTCGCGCGCGTCGCACGAGGCGGCGTCCTCCTCCCGGAGCTTCTGCAGCACCGCGGCGAGGTACATTTCGCGGAACATGTTGAGCGCGTTGTTGCTCGCCGGACCGTCCGTGCCGATGGCAAGAGGGATCTTCCGGCGGAGAAATTCGCTCACCGGCGCGATCCCGCTCGCGAGCTTCGCGTTCGAGGCCGGGCACGTCACGGCGTACAGCCCGCGGCGGGCAAAAATGTCCATGTCGGTCTCATCGAGCCACACGCAGTGGAACCCGCCGCCGCCGTGCTCAAAGAGGCCGTTCTCCTCGAAAAGCTGCGTCGGCGTGAGGCCGTGGCGCGCGATGCATTCCTCCACCTCGCGCTTCGTCTCCGAATTGTGGGTGAAAAACGGCATTTTGTACTCGTCCAGGAGCATTTTCATAAACATGAGCAGATCGAGATTGGCCGTATACTCGGCGTGGATGCCGGGGATGTAGGAGATGAGCGGGTGGAGATTGTTGAACTTGATCGTGTCCATCTCGCCGACCGTCCAGTCGTCCCCCGCGGCGAGCGCGCCGCAGAGCACCATGCGGAAGCCGCAGTCAATGGACGCCTGCGCGAAAGCGTCGCGCTTATAGTACATGTCGAACGCGCTCGTGATGCCGCCCTTGAGATATTCGAGAATCGCGAGCTTCGTGAGAGCGTAAATATCGTCCGGCGTGAGCTTGGCCTCCAGCGGGAACACCTTGTCGAAAAGCCAGCTCTGCAGCGGCAGATCGTCGGCGTAGGAGCGCAGGAACGTCATCGCGCTGTGCGCGTGGGCGTTCTTGAAGCCGGGCATCAGGAGGTTTCCCTTGAGGTCGATCTCGCGCTCAAACGGTGGGTGCGCGCCGATGGCGGGGCCGACATAGAGGATCATTGATTCCTCGACCCAGACCTCCCAGTCGGAGATCTCAAATCCGCCGCTGAGCGAAAGGAGCTTGCCGTTATAAAAGCGGATCATGCCTTCTCCTCCGCATGCATGGCGGCGATGGAATCCCACATGAGCTTTTTGAACTTCGGCGCGGCGGCGTTGGCCGCTTCGATGACCTCGTCGCCGTCAAGCGGGCGGTCGGAGAGACCGGCGGCGAGATTTGCCACGCACGAAACGCCGCACACGCGCATACCGGCGTGGTTGGCCGCGATGACCTCCACGACCGTGGACATGCCCACGGCGTCCGCGCCCATCGCGCGGGAGGCGCGGATATCGGCGGGCGACTCGTAGCTCGGGCCGGTGAACTGGATGTACACGCCCTCCTTGAGATCGATGCCGTCCTTCTTCGCCGTTTCGCGCAGAATGGCGCGCAGGCCCTTATCGTAGGCGTTCGACATATCCGGGAAGCGGACGCCGAGCTCGTCGATGTTCGCGCCGATGAGCGGGTTGGGGATGAGCGCGCTGATGTGATCGGTGATGCTCATAAGCGTTCCGGCGGTGAGATCGCCGCGGATGCCGCCCGAGGCGTTCGTGACGAAGAGGATCTTCGCGCCCATGGCCTTCATAAGGCGCACGGGCAGCACAACGTCGTGCGGCGTGTAGCCTTCGTAGAGGTGCACGCGCCCCTGCATGACGACGACGGGCGTTTCCTCCACATAGCCGAACACGAACCGTCCGGCGTGGCCGGGCGCGGTGGACACCGGGAAGCCGGGGATCTCGCTGTACGGCACAACGGCGGTCTGCTTCACCATGTCGGCAAAGCCGCCGAGACCGGAGCCGAGCACGACGGCGACCTCCGGGACAAAGTCGGTGTGGCGCCGCACCGCGGCGAGACAGTTCTGGATGCGTTCCATTTCGGGATGCATAAAAGAGCCTCCTTATGTTGTTATTCTCTGTTGTTTATTCTTCGGTGAGATCGGCGAACTGCGCGCCGATATAGCCTGCCAGAGCTTCGGGATCGATCCCGATCTGCGCGCCGAGCCGTCCGGCGCTGCAGAAAAAGGCGTCCGTCAAAAGCGCCGTTTCGTCGATCCACGTGGGAAACGGTTTTTTCATCCCCACCGGGGAGCAGCCGCCGTGGACATAGCCGGTGAGCGGCAGCAGCTTTTTCTGCGGCAGCATGGCGATGCTCTTCACGCCCGCCGCCTTCGCCGCCTTTTTGAGCGAAAGCGTTTCCGGCGCGGGGATGACGAACACGAAGTGTTCGCCGGTATTTGCCTCCGCCACAAGCGTTTTGAAAACGCACTCCGCGCTTTGGCCGAGCGCGGTGGCCACCTCCGTGCCGGAGGCGAGCGAGGCGTCGTAATAACGCGGCGTATACGCAATGCCCGCCTGATCGAGCTGGCGCATCACGTTCGTTTTTTCGTTTGCCTTATCCGATTTTGCCATGAAAGTATTCCTCGATTTGTTCACGGGAAGCAAAAAGGCTCCCCTGGATCATGCCCGACGCGCCGCCGCCCCGTCCGGAGAGCGCGGCGTTGATGCTTCGCGCCGCGGCGTGAAGGTCGGCCGTTTCCGACGCCATCACGTACCGGTATCCCCCGTCCTCGGCGCAGAGCGCGGCGCAGACGCCCGTGCAGCGCGTCTTTCCGCCCTCGGCAAGGGCGCGCAGCGCGGCGGGCGAAAGGCTCTCTTCAAAAAAGATAAGATTTCCCTCGCACGGTTCCATTGCGGCGAGCCGCGCCTCGACATACCGCCGCTCCGCGGCGGCACGGGCGTACTTCTCCGATTCCAGCTCGCCGAGCACGCGCTCGGCGGCGGCGCAAAGGGCGTTCTGCGGCGCGGAAAAGAGACGGGAGAGCGCTTCGGTCTCGGCGGCGCAGAGCGCGGCGTCCTCATAGGCCGCGCGCCCGGCGAGCATCGTAAAGCGCACGCCGCCGCGGTGACGCATCCGGTCCTTCAAGCGGACGAGACCGATCTCGCCGGTGAAGCTCACATGCGGTGCGCAGCACGCGCAAAGATCCACCCCCGGCACCTCCACGATGCGCACCGGCATCGCGAGCGCCTTTTTCTGCCGGAACGGCATCGCCGCAAGCTCTTCCTCCGTTGGCCAGAGGATGTTTATCGGAAGGTTTTTCCACACATCCTCGTTTGCAAGACGCTCGAGCCGCAAAAGCTGCTCCGCGTCAATCTCGCGGTCAAAGTCGATCGTCGCGCCGTGCTCGTCCATATGGAAGCCGATGTTCTCGCAGCCCCAGAGCGTGTGCGCATGGCCGGACACCAGATGCTCGGCCGAGTGGATCTGCATGCGCGCGAAGCGCGTTTCCCCGTCAAGCTCGCCCGTCACTTCCGCGCCGACGGTGAGCGGAGCGCCGCAGAAATGGACGATCTCGCCCTTTTCCTCGCGCGTATCCGTCACGCGCACGCCGCCGAGCGCGCCGGTATCGCCGCCCTGTCCGCCGCCCTCAGGGAAGAAGGCGGTGCGGTCGAGCGTTACGGCAAAGCGGCCGCCGCGCTCTTCGCACGTGAGGACGCGCGCGGTGAATTTTCGCATATGCGCGTCGGCGTAAAACAGCTTTTCGGTCATGGGATCAGAACTTAAAGAGATTCAGCCCGGTCACATCGTCCTTGAAGCGGTCCACCGCGCCGTCGATCACGCGGATGACCATCTCGCATGTCGCGCTCACGCGCGCGGCGTTGAGATGCCCGCCGACGACCGCGCCGGACTCGTTCGCGGCGCTCATGTGCAGATGGCTGTAGTATTCGCCGTTCATCGTGTTCACCGTGCCGGTCAGCGACACGATCTCGTGCGCGCCGGTGAACGTGAGCGCGTGGTACTGATGCTCGTCCACGTTGTACACGCCGACGGTGAACTCGTCCGTCGCGCCGAGCGCCTCAACGCTCGCCAGACGGATATTTTCCTTTTCGCACAGCGCGCGAAGCTGCGCCGTGATCTCCTCGCCGCGGTCGAAGCGCGCAACGATCGTATTTCCAAAACGCCGGTAGTCCATAGTTTGTATCTCCTTTGCATGGGATGTATCTGTATTATAGCCGCTCGGCGAGCGTAAATCAAGGTTGTCAAGGCCCGGTCCTTCGCGTATAATATCCGGAGAAACGAAAGGATCGGCCTATGGAAA
>ENA-UONV01002153-UONV01002153.1-human-gut-metagenome-genome-assembly--contig:-CS4-NODE-2153-length-15088-cov-5.438036_pt1 | contig 15088 bp, 16 predicted proteins | sample MGYA00242461_ERZ724008 | MGnify/ENA metagenome assembly ERZ724008 | reverse complement strand
AGACAATTGAAGTTGGAGTTGGCGCTTTTCTTTTTGAAATTTTCGGTTCAAATAATACTTTTGATACTTATAGTTATGGAAATATTAATAATGTAAAACCGTTTGAGACTGGGATTACATATCAAACAAAAAAATCTTATAATGGAAATTCTATTTTAAGCGGTAATTTTAATGATAGTGATGTGTTGACTATTGGTAAAATAAGACCTACTGAATATAATGGTTATGTCGGCTGCCACGGCAAAATCATTATCGCCGACCGCAGCTTTACCGAAGATGAAATTACTTGGTTAAAGGATAATTTCTTCACTATCGATATTCCAACTCCTGCCTACGATTTTGATTTCAGCAAGTTAAAGAGTGGTGAGAATACTTTTACCGATAAATATGGGAATGAACTTTCTCTGCATAACTTTGCTTGGGCAGGAATGAGTGGTAAGGATGGATATTATACTGATTTTAATTCTTGGCAGTTTTATCCATCTTTAAGCACGGTTGAGCATTCTTCCGAGAAACTCATTATCAAGAAAGTTAATAGCACTGCACAGTTCTGTGCAAGTGATTTTGTTGGTAAATTTACTGCGGAAGTTAGTGGTATTCCAGAAGGAGTTAGTTTTTATTATCGGTATATTGATAAAACAACAGGTAATGCTGTTTCTACAACGTTAAGTAACGGCATAAATGAAGTTGATTGCAGCAATGCCAATGGAGATGCCAATATGACTAACATGTTTTTAATTGGCGCTGACAATAAAGATATAAACATTGTTATAAGACAAATTCCAGTCTATCCAAATGCTCTTGTATTTGACGGGATAGACGATTATGCTTCATTTCTAACCTCGCCTAAACTCATAAAATCTGTTATTATAGACTTTATTCCATTGAAGTACGAAAGTAATCATGGTATGGTATACGACCAAAGATTTCTTGGCACTGGAAGTGAATTTGCAATACTTCATGCGGAAACTTTTCTTGCTTATAGTGCAAGAAATAATGGTGATACTTATATAGATGGAGTGTTAAATACAACCTTTATTCCAAACCAATTAACAGGTAGACACATGCAAGTAGTAATTACAAACAATAATGTTTCTAAAGTGAATAATCCTATCAATATAGGATGTACAGTGGGTGGTGGCTTCTATACTTCTATGGCTCTTTACCGTATTACAGGATTTACTGAAGTCCTAACTCCTGACCAGATTTGGAAATGGTATCAAAAGAATCAACCGAAAGGGGGTGACAAATGAAATGGTTGGTTGTTCCTGTGAACGAGTTGAAACAGTTTGATAAGTATTGGGAGTACCGCAGAATGTCGGTTGACGGTACACAAGCGATTATCCACGAAGGTACTTATAACAGACTTGTACCACCAGTAGTTACGATACCGGAAACAGATGAACCCATTAAGGTTACTTATCCCTATCCGTTACTTGGTGGTAAGGAATTGGTTGAAATGTTGAATACTTCTGAATGGAGTACGAAACTGGATTTAAATGAAAAGATATGAGAAAGTTACCGTGGATATTAGTTGTATTGCTGGTAATCGCTTGTGTAGCGGCTTGGCTCCGTCCGCACGAGCCTTTGTCGGCGGAAATCCGTACCGAGACGAAGATACAGACAGTTGTCAAACTTGATACGGTTCTTATCTCTGCACCGATAGCCGTCTTTTGGCAGATATTGTCGAATGATACTATACGGATAGGTGATACCTTGCTTCATCGCAAACGGGTTGTGTATGAAGATAGTCTGTATCGTGCGGTGGTGAGCGGATATGTAGACCCTCGGATGGATAGTATGACTGTATATCCGAGGACGGTCTATCAGACTGTGACGAACGACATCCATCATCCGGTCGCTATCAAACCGAAGAAGAAGCGTTGGGGGCTTGGATTGCAGGCTGGGTATGGTTATCCGGGTGGTTTTTATGTAGGTGGTGGTATAAGTTATGATTTATTTCAATGGTAATTTTGTTATTCTGAAAAATACCATTATATTTGCACCATTGCATTAGTATCATAGTATCGCAATATCCCAATGAGAAAGGGGTATTGCGATTTTTTTATTAGTGCTTATAATATAATATTCATTTAAAAATTAAAGAATTATGAGAAAAAACGAATTATTACAGCCAGGTAGGGATGTTAAATTAGTATTAACTACCGGAGAAGAATTTGAAGGGAGAGTTAAAATAAGAAGTGGTATTGGTTTTATCAATAATTATTCTCCTAAACATGAATGTGTTACCATTGAAAATAGTAATGGTGCCATTGAAATATCTATGTCTTTAATCAAGGATATATTAGAAAAATAGTCGAAGGACTGATTAGAGGACAGCTGGATAAGCAGCTCCTTTTCTAATTGAAAATCCCCGGTATGCTCGAATACCGGGGATTAGTTGTCATAAGAAACAGCTATTAACTTGTAATAGACAGCGAGCTGATTTTATTTCCAATTTCTTTTAGTGCGCGGTTGAATGTGTCTACTTCTTCACGGTTTAGGGTGTATACCTTTCCGCGTACCTTATTACCGTTTATGCGCTGATATAACCATGCTGCACTTTTACCGAAATAGTTTTTAGCAATGTAGGAGAGAGGTAGGATATCGGCCACTTCTTTCAACTGGTCTCTAATTTTTAATTCATGCTCTATATGGGTGATGCTTTTTTCAATCTCCCCTAATCCCTCTTCATACCATACTTTAGCTGCAGCTTTATCTTCGGTAGTCATTTGAAGGGTTTTTAATTCCTCTTCTAAAGCATTTAACTTTTTCCGTTCTTCTGCATCCAAAGAACCCATTAGCGGTTTCATTTCTGCTAAAATATCTTGTACACTTCTCATAGGATAATGTTTTTAGGATGCCCGCTGAGGGGCATCCGGTTGTTTTTACTTCTTTTCCTTTAGCAATTTACTAAGGTCGTCTAACATTAGATTTATTTGCCTTTCCTTTTCTTCTGGTGTAATCCCCAGTAGTGGGGCGATTCTTGTGTAATCGGCAATCTTTTGTTTGACTTTCTCAATTTCTTGTTTTAGTTCTTCATCTGTCATTACTTGTTTTTTAAAGGTTAATACTCTGTTTTCTTATGACACTACAAATATACATAACAAATTTATTATGTACAACTATTACATGAATTATTTTCGTTATCTCGCATATTTTTTCCATATTTGCAGTGCGTTACATATTTTATTCAGTGTCGGGTGGTATCCTGACCGTTGAGCTACTGGTGATTGATATTGCCAGTAGCTTATTCATATACGGTTCCGACCCCCGTGAGATAGCTTAATGGCATCCTATATCCGACACTGTCGATATGTAACGCAACGGGAAAGCGGAACCGTTCTTTTTTCCGCTTCTTAATCCGTTGCATTATGGGTAAATCTCAATCATCCTCTCCAAAGCTCACAAAGGCTTTCATTGGCTACGGTCATTATCAGCTAACAGTCACGTATTCCGATTGCGTGAAAACCGCGATAACGGGAAATATGGAGTTAATAGACCGTTTGAACTCTGATGTAGAAAAGGAGAGGGAAGAAGCTACTGCCGAAGCAATAGCTTTCGTCCGGGAACAGTCACTTTAGTCCATCGAGGATTTTCCTTATTGCTATGTCCGCATGTTTCCGCATAATCTTTACGTAATTAAAAATAGGGCGGTTCTTCTTCATGCTTTGACCGATACAGTATTCTAATACTTCAAGAGAAATCCCTAACTCAAAGCCGTGTTGCACGAATGATTTACGAGCAGAGTAATAGATTACTCTCTTTTCTATCCCTGCAACTTCTGCAAGCTCTGCTATTTTTCTGGAAACAACCGAATAGCATTTGCCGAACGTATTATATTTACCGAATACAAGTTTTCCGTTTTTCGATATATACTTATTAATGAGTTCTTGTGCTTCTGGTTGTATTGTAAATGATGTTTTCATCTCTCCTTCTTTCTTGTTTTTGGTCTTGGTTCTAACATATTCGCATACATTGGATTTCTTGAAATTGATTGAAAGTAAATCCACCAAGTTAATACCACCAAGATAGTAGGTAAGCATAAAAATGTCCCTAACTACATTGAGATTGTATTTGCCTAATTCAACATCACGAATAGCTTTGATTTCATTAGGAGTTAAATCCAATTCGCGAATATTGGCATTGGGCATACGGCAAAACGTGAAAGGGTCTATTTCGTATGTTACCATTTTCTTTTTCTTGGCATAATTGATGATAACCTTGATTAGAGTGAGGTATATTTTTATAGTTGTTGATGAACGATTCGTTTTTGTCAATGATGATTTAAAGTGCTGGATATGTTCCGGTGTAATGTTGGCTAATTGCAGATTACCTTCATGTTTTACAAAGGAATTGGAAGCCACCCTATATAATTTTTCAGATTTGGTGCGTTCGTCTTCTAATAGCTCAGAAAGATATTCCTCTGCCGCTTGCATATAGGAAATCTCACAATAATCTTTTCGAGATGCCAGAATGTTCTTTAACTCTGTACATGAATAACGATCGACGTTAGGAATAGTATCTAAAATATCTTGGTAAAAGTTTAATTTTTTACGAAGCCGTGAATTTAGTATTGTAGCATCCGGGCGGGTTACGACTTGCCCGTTACGGAACTCAGACATACTATCAATTACATACGGAGTTTGAATGTATCTCGTATCAGATTTGTGAGAAATGGATATTCTCACTTTATGCTTACCATTTTTTAATGTTCGGTCTGGTAATACCGTTAGTTTTAATGTTGTCATAACAGAACTTAGTTTAAGTTTTTTAGATGCAATTTTTTTGCGATTTCAAACCTCATTCTGCGATTTTTTGGCAATTATTTTGTCCCAAAAATGAGACTATTTTCAAATCTTGCTTTTTTCGTAAGTGCTCTATAACCTATAAATAAAGCACTTCCAACGTTCGCTTACGAAGGAAGTGCTTACACAAAAACTAAACTAGACTTAACTAAACTATTCTATTGGGGGAGTTTCACAACTCCTATCTGTTCGCCGCAAAGGTAAAAAAACATCTTTTAATATGCAATAGGATATTATTAGAAATAGGCCGATTTCAATAAAATATAAACCTATGAGGGGCTTTTTAACTCCTTTTATTAAGAAAATCCTGGAATATTTGTTTGTAACTGTCACTGATGGGGATATAGTTCTTGCCAAAAACGATACGTCCGCGGTCGATGATACGTATCTTATCTTTTTGGACGATATAGGAACGATGCACGCGTATGAAGCGGGAAGCGGGCAGGAGTTCTTCCATGGACTTCATGCTCATGAGTGAGAGAATGGGCTTGGGGGAGTTCTCCTCATAGATTTTGATATAGTCTTTCAGGCCTTCGATGTAGAGGATGTTCCTGAGTTCCACTTGCACCAGCTTGTAATCACTTTTCACGAAGATACTTTCAATTTCCTCTTTGGGCTGTTGCAGCAGCTCGAACCATTGCACGGCTTTGTTGGCGGCTTGCAGAAAGTCTACGTACGAGATAGGTTTCAGCAGATAATCGAGGGCGTTGACTTTATACCCGTCTATGGCATATTGGTCGAAAGCGGTGGTGAAAACTATGCGCGTATGCGTATCTACCATTCTGGAGAACTCCAGTCCGTTGAGTTCGGGCATTTGTATGTCGAGGAAGAGAAGGTCGATATGCTTGTCCGGCAAATCGTTCATCGCTTGCACCGCACTGGAGTATTTGCCGGCAAGTTCCAGAAACGGGGTTTTGTTGACGTAGCTCTCCAACAGGTTCAGAGCCAGCGGTTCATCGTCTACGATTGCACACTTCAGATTCATGTTGTCAGTGATTGATTACTAAAACCGATTTATATTCTTTTCCGTCCTCGCTTACGCCGTGCTGCCATGCGTACCGGCCGGGATAGGTCAGCTCCAGACGCTTGCGCACTTGCTCCAGTCCGATGCCGCTGCCGCTCTTATCGGCTTCGTTCTTGGGGTGGTAACTGTTGGCGATTTCGCAACGCACCTCATGCGCGCTTTCACTGAAATAGATACGGATATGGCTGGGCTCGGTGGGAGAGATGCCATGCTTGAAAGCATTCTCTATGAGAGAGATGAATATCAGCGGGGCAATCTCCGTAGGGCTGTCGGGACGGATGTCGAAACGTGTTTCAACGGTGACATTGGCCGAGAGGCGGATGCGCATCAACGCGATGTAGTTCTTTATGAAATCCATTTCCTTGCCCATAGTCACGAAATTCTGCTGATTGTCGTAAAGGACATGGCGCAGCAGGCGGCTCAGTTCCTGTACGGCCGTTTGAGCCTTATCCGTATCAAAGGCGATGAGCGCGTAGATATTGTTCAGCGTATTGAGCAGGAAATGAGGGTTGAGCTGATTGCGCAGATTCTTCAGTTCCGCTTCCGTACGGCTTTTCTCGGCTTCACGGCGGGCGGCTTCCACCTGTACCCAACGTCCGCTGAGACGGATGGCCGCACTCAGTCCTACGGTAAGTATCATGGAAAAGAAATCGCGCATGATGAATATCCACTTCGGCGGGCCCATGTGCCGTCTGCCCTCGTCTTCCACTTTGGCATAGGCGTGGAATGCGTACTCCTGCCAGAAGTGCACGCCGGCGGTAACGCAAACTATCAGCAACACATTCAGCAGCAGATACTGCCTGATGCGTCCCTCGAACAGATAGCGGGGGATGAGGAAGCAGTAATTGCCATAGAACACGATAAGAAACGACAGCGGAACAACACTGCCATGACGCAGGTATTCCACCCACGTAATGGTGAATCCGCTGCGTGTCATCATCACAAAAGGAAAGGCAAATACTATTCCCCAGCCGATGATATGAATCAAGGCTTCGATGATGCGCGACCGTGAGTAGAGAAATTGTTTCATACAAATGCAAAGATAGTTTTTTTTAGGGATTAGTGATAAGCGATTAGTGATTAACTGTTAGGGATAAGTGATTAGTGATAAGTGATTAGCGATAAGTGATAAGTGATTAGCTATCAATAAAAACTAACCGTTTATCCCCAATCGCTAATCGCTAATCCCTAATCCCTCATCACTCATATCGTATCGCTTCTATCGGGTCTAAGTCTGCCGCTTTCTTGGCGGGATACCAGCCGAAGAACACTCCCGTTACCGTGCAGACGGCAAAGCTGAGGAATACGCTCCAGGCTTGTATGTAAATAGGCCAATGGGCTGCGCTCTTTACTATCCAGCTTGCGCCGCAGCCGATGATAACGCCGATAAGTCCGCCGGTGATGCTGATGAGGATAGCCTCGATGAGGAATTGCGACAGAATATCCACTCCTCTGGCGCCCACACTCATGCGCAGACCGATTTCGCGGGTACGTTCCGTTACGGATACATACATGATGTTCATGATGCCGATACCGCCTACTACCAGCGATATACCAGCGATACAGGCGAGGAGAGTGGTCATCAGGTCGGTGGTGGTGTTCAGCATCGAGCTGAGCTCTTGCTGGCTGCGTATGGTGAAATCGTCGTCGTCGCTGTCTTTCAGTTTATGGTTACGGCGCAGAATCCCGGTGATTTCCTCGGTGGCGTTGTCCGTCATGTCCTCGGTGAGGGCGGATGCGAAGATACCTTGCAGATAAGTCTGTGCAAGCAGACGCTTCATCACGGTGGTGTAGGGAGCGAGCACCACATCATCCTGGTCCATGCCCATGCTGTTGTAACCTTTGGCTTTCAGTACGCCCGTCACACGGAAAGGCACCTGGTTGAAGCGGATAATACGTCCTACGGGGTCTTCTCCGTCGGGGAAAAGATTGTCCTGTATCGTCTTGCCGATGACGCATACTTTGGCGGAAGTCTGTATGTCGGCTTCCGTAAACATCGTGCCGTTGTCCACCGTAAGCTGACGGATTTCGAGGTAGTCCGTACCTACGCCGTTTACGGAAGAGGGGTAGTTGTTGTTGCCCGCGATGAGCTGTCCCGACGAGGATACGTTGGGGCTGACGGCAGACAGGAAGTTCGTTTCGTTGCGCAAGGCTTCGTAGTCGGTGAGCTTCAACGTCTGCATGGCGCTGGGGTCTTGCCGTACGCCGCCGCGCATGTCCGCTCCCGGATGAATCATTATCATATTCGAGCCCATTTCGGAGATTTGCGCCTGGATGCTCTTCTTTGAACCCTGCCCGATGGCAAGCATCGTGATGACGGACGCCACGCCGATGATGATACCCAGCATCGTGAGGAAAGCCCGCAGCTTATTGTTGGCAAGCGCCCGGAGAGCTATTTTGAAAAGGTTGGTTCCGTTCATTGGTTTAGTGTTTTATGAATATTGTTTTCTGTATCAATCATCCTCTTGTTTGGGCAGCGCGGCCAATGTCTCGGCGGCGTTCAGGATGTCGGGGTTGACTGTGTCGTCTTTCACCCGCCCGTCGCGCAATACGATGTTGCGGCTGCTGTATTGGGCTATCTCCGGATTGTGCGTAACGAAGATGATGGTACGCCCTTCGGCATGCAGCTTCTGGAAAAGCACCAGAATTTCAAACGAGGTGCGTGTATCCAGATTACCGGTGGCCTCGTCCGCCAGAATCACGGCGGGATTGTTTACCAGTGCGCGGGCGATGGCTACGCGTTGCATCTGTCCGCCGGACATCTGATTGGACTTGTGTTCCAGACGGTCGCCCAGTCCTACGGCTTTCAATGCTTCGACGGCGCGTTTCCGGCGTTCGGCGGCCGATACGGACGAGTTGTACATCAGCGGCAGCTCCACGTTCTCCACGGCTGTGGTCTTGGCCAGCAGGTTGTAGTTTTGGAATACGAAGCCTATTTTACGGTTGCGGAGTACGGCACGCTGTGACTTGCTCATGGTGCGCACGGAGATGCCGTCCAGCAGGTACTCGCCTACGGTAGGCGTGTCCAGACAGCCGAGTATGTTCAACAGTGTCGATTTTCCCGAGCCGGACGTACCCATGATGGTCACGAACTCTCCCTCGCCGATGGAGAACGATACGCCGCGCAACGCATGCACCGTTTCGTCTCCCACCCGGAAGTTCCGCTTTATGTTTTGAAGTTCAATTACGGTTTTGCTCATGGTTAATGATGTATTATCATTTACTTTTTCTTCTTGTTGCTTCCCGGGGGGCCCGGCATGAACGGACTCTTCTCGCCGCTGGGTTCCTGCTGCGTATCCGCCGTCGCGCCTTCGCCCGGCATGCGGCCTATGGTGGCTTCGGTCACTACTACCGCACCTTCGCCGATGCCGCTTACGATTTCCGTATTCACACCGTTGGAGATACCCACCACTACGGGATGCGCGGTGAACGTATTGCCCTCGCGTGTCCAAAGCTTGTGTTCACCTTCGCAATCTTTTACGATGTCATTGTCGCCGATAAGCGGCTTTTCGGGAGTGAAACGGAGCGCGCGCGCCGGAACGGAAAGCACGCCTTTGCGGTCGAGCGTATAAATCGTGACGTTGGCCGTGAGACGGGGCTTCAGTTTCAAGTCGGGATTGGGGGCGGAGATAACCACCTCGTAGGTGACAACCGTACTGGACGTGGTGCTGCTGCCGGAACTTGAGGAGCTGTCCTCGCCCAAGCGAATCTGCGTTACCACGCCTTCAAAGGTATCGTTGGGATAAGCGTCTACGGTAAAGGTAACGCGCTGCCCGTCTTCCACACCGCCTATGTCGGCTTCATCCACGTCGGCCACCACCTGCATCTGCGTAAGGTCGGCGGCGATGGTGAACAGGGTAGGGGTTTCGAAGCCGGATGCCACCGTCTGTCCTTCCTCTACCGCACGGTTGATGACCACACCGTCGATGGGCGAGGTGATGGTGGCGTACGACAGGTTACGTTCGGCCTTGGCCAGCGATGCCTGACTGCTTTCGTAGTTGCTTTTCGCTTTCTCGTAGTTGTAGACGGACTGCTCGTAGTCGGTGTCGCTGATGAGCTGTTTTTCGTGCAGTCCGCGGTTGCGTTCGTAGTTCTTCCGCTGATACTCGTATTCGGCTTTCGCACCGTTGTAGGCGGCACGTTGGGAAGCTACTTCGCTTTGCAGCGTCACGCGATCCATTTCGGCTATGAGCTGGCCTTTGGTGACTACGGAATTGTAATCGGCGTATATCTTGTCGATGATGCCGCTGACCTGCGTACCGACTTCCACTTCCGTCACCGGTTCGATGGTGCCGGTGGCGGTTACCGATTCCGATATCTCGCCTTTGGTGACGGCGGCTGTCTCGTAGGTCACTTTATGTTTGGCCTTAGAGCCGCCGAAGAGCCGGAAGCCTGCGCCGACCACTGCTACGACGATTACGGCGATAAGGATGATTTTCTTCTTGTTCATACTCTGTATCTTTATTAATGTTGAAATTTAGTTTATACCGATAGTATCGGTTGATTAGGCATCTTTACTTATTTTGAATTAGCCGGTTAAAGCGTAATCTTTTCTCCCTGATAGAATCTCAGCAGTTGCGTGTTCAGTATCGCCATGTATTTGGCTTGCAGAGTTTCCTGCTGCGCATTGAGCAGGTTGTTCTTCTCCGTCAGCAGTTCCACGGTGTTCTTCATGCCGAGGTTGAACTGCTCTTGGATGAGGTCGTAGCTGGTTTGTGTACTGCGCAGCTTTTCTGTGGCGGCAACGTAGCGTTGCTGTGCGCTGTTGGCGTCCAGCCATAGGCCTTCGATGGTTTTGTACAAGGCTTTCTGGCTGTCCAGCAAGTCCAGTTCGCTGCTCTGCTTCTGGATTTTGGCTTTCTGTACGGCGCTCTTGGTCTGGCGGTTGTTGAAGATAGGCACGCTTACGGTTACGCCCAGAGAGTTGTTCCAGTTCTGCTTGATTTGCTCGCCGAAGGTGAAGTCGTTGCCGTTGGTGTTCGTGCTCCCTATGCCTGCGCTGAGGCTGACGGTGGGGATGTAACCGGAACGGGCGATGTCGATGTCGAGCTCCGAGGCTTTGACATTCAGCCGGCCTGCCTCGATTTCCGGGCGCAGGGTGAGGGCGGAGCGGTAGACATCGGTCTTTGAGGGTAGCGGAGACAATACGTTCTCATCGCCGGGCGTGGGGATGTAGAGCGTCATCTCCTTTTCGCCGTCCAGCTCGAGGAGTTGTTTCAGTTGCAGTTTGTAATCTTGCAGGGTGGCTTGTGCGGTTACCAATTGATAGTTGTCGGTGCTGACTTGCGCTTCCAGTTGGGCAAGGTCGCTCTTGGCGATGCTTCCCGCCGCGAGCAGGGCGCGTGCCCGTTCGCATTCCGCCCGGCTGACGGCAAGGGTCGCTTCGTTTACTTTGACGGCTTCGGCGGCGTAGAGAATCTGTACGTAGATTTGCGTGATGCTCTCTTCGATGTTGTTCTCGCTCTCTGCCACGCTCAGTTCGGCGATGCGGTTGTTCATCCGTTGCTGTTTCAGGGTGTTCAGGCGTTTGCTGCCGTTGTAGAGCGTCCAGTTGGCATCGATGCCGTAGCTGCCGTTGTAGCTGGTCTTGCTCTGGCTGCTGGTGATGTTGTCGCCGTCGATAATCGTATTCGTTTCGCTGTTGGGGCGGTTTACGATACGCTGGCTTACGGATGCCGTGAGGCTGGGGAAGAGGGCTGCCTTGGCGGTCTTCACGTCCACTTCGGCGCTTTCGGCGTTGAGGCGGTTCTTGCGGATGGTGATATTTTGCCGCAAGGCGTAGTCGATGCACGTTTGCAAATCCCATTGTGCGGGAAGTGCCTGTACGCTGTCCCGTTGCTGTGCGCCGATGGCGGCGTCTTGCGCTTGCAGCGTTACGTTGCCGGCGCAGGCGCTTGCCACACAGAGCGATATCACTGTCAATCTTCTTACGTTTATCATATTTCCTGATTTCTATGTTTTACCTTCACAAAAGTAGGCGGCGCTTCCGGAAACGGCAAAAACAATAGACGTTTGCCTGGATTGTATCGGCGGACTACTTTTTTCTGCCGACAATTAACTTTTCAGCCTTTTATTTGTTATTTATATAAAAGTATTTTATATTTGTAATGATTATAAATTGAGCTTCTATGAGAAACCTCGTGACCGGTATTTGGCAATTCTATGTTGAGGGCTTCCGGAGTATGACATTAGGACGTACTTTGTGGCTGATAATTGCAATCAAACTGTTTATCATGTTTTTTATCCTTCGCCTTTTCTTCTTCCCGAACTATCTGAACAAAGCCGCCGTAGGCAGCGATAAGGAAGAGTATGTCAGCCGCGAACTGATTCTGAGGGCGCAGGAGAACGGTGATTAGTGATTAGCGATTAGGGATTAGTGATTAGGGGGCGGGATGGCTCTTTTCACTATTCTTTATACTTGATATTATACTTGATATTTTATACTTAATACTTAATACTTTATACTTAATATTTTACCTCTCATGCTTGAAAACATTGACACTTCCCTGATTGACTGGTCGAGAGCGCAATTCGCTTTGACCGCTATCTATCATTGGATTTTCGTGCCGCTTACTTTAGGACTGGCGGTGATTATGGGCATCATGGAAACGGTGTACTACCGTACGGGTGACGAGTTTTGGAAACATACAGCCAAGTTCTGGATGAAGCTCTTCGGCATCAACTTCGCCATAGGTGTGGCTACGGGATTGATTCTGGAGTTTGAATTCGGTACGAACTGGAGCAATTACAGCTGGTTTGTGGGCGACATCTTCGGTGCGCCGCTGGCTATCGAAGGCATCCTGGCATTCTTTATGGAAGCCACGTTCATTGCGGTGATGTTCTTCGGTTGGGACAAGGTGAGCAAACGCTTCCACCTGGCCTCTACCTGGCTTACGGGGCTTGGCGCTACTATCTCCGCCTGGTGGATTCTGGTGGCAAACGCCTGGATGCAGAACCCGGTGGGCATGGAATTCAATCCCGATACCGCCCGCAACGAAATGGTGGACTTCTGGGCTGTGGCTACTTCGCCGATGGCAGTCAACAAGTTTTTCCACAGCGTATTGTCCGGCTGGGTGCTGGCCGCGGTGTTTGTGGTAGGCGTGAGTTGCTGGTATCTGTGGAAGAACCGTGAGAAGAAGTTTGCCCTGTCAAGCATAAAGATAGCCGCCTGGGTGGGACTGTGCGCCGCTGTGCTTTCCGCATGGACGGGCGACGGTTCCGGTTATCAGGTGGCGCAGAAACAGCCTATGAAGCTGGCTGCCATGGAAGGTTATTATCAGGGACAGGAAGGAGCCGGGCTGGTGGCTTTCGGCATTCTCAATCCCGAAAAGGAAACGGCCGGTGACGGAAAGGATGCTTTCCTTTTCCGCATGGAGATTCCCAAGTTCCTGTCGCTGCTTGCCGAGCGTGACTCAAAGGCTTTCGTGCCGGGCATCAACGACCTGCTGAAAGGCGGTTATCCCCTGAAAGACGGTACGACTGCGCTCTCCGCCCAAGAAAAGATTGAGAAGGGAAAGACGGCTATCGGCGCTTTCTCCGCCTATCGCGCCGCCAAGGCTGCGGGCAATGATGCCGATGCGCAGGTGGCTGCCAAAGTGCTGAAAGAGAATGTGGCGTATTTCGGTTATGGTTATATCAAGGATGTAAACGAGCTGGTTCCCAATGTGCCGCTCACTTTCTATATGTTCCGAATCATGGTGATATTGGGCGGGTATTTCATCCTTTTCTTTATCGTGGTTCTTGTGCTTGCCTATAAGAAAGACTTGTCGCGGATGCGCTGGATGCATTGGGTGGCCATGCTGACCATTCCGTTGGGCTATCTTGCCGGACAGGCCGGTTGGGTGGTTGCCGAGTGCGGGCGTCAGCCGTGGGCCATTCAGGATATGTTGCCCACCAGTGCCGCTATTTCCAAACTGGATGTCGGCTCCGTGCAGACCACATTCTTCATTTTCCTCGTACTGTTCACCATTATGCTGATTGCCGAAGTGGGCATTATGCTGAAAGCGATACGGAAAGGCCCGGAAAACGAACTCCCCCATAACTCATAACTTATAACTCATAACTCATAACTTTTCACATGAATACCTATCTATTTCTTCAACAATATTGGTGGTTTGTAGTGTCCCTGTTGGGGGCCTTACTTGTTTTCCTGCTGTTTGTGCAGGGGGGTAACTCGTTGATATTTTGTCTGGGCAAGACGGAAGAGCAGCGTAAGATGATAATCAACTCTACGGGGCGGAAGTGGGAGTTTACGTTTACTACGCTCGTGACGTTCGGCGGGGCGTTCTTTGCGTCGTTCCCGTTGTTTTACAGTACGAGTTTCGGCGGAGCCTACTGGCTGTGGATGATTATCCTGTTTACTTTCGTGTTGCAGGCCGTCAGCTATGAGTTCCAGTCGAAGGCGGGCAATCTGCTGGGTAAGACGACGTATCGCGCTTTTCTGGTGATAAACGGAGTGGTAGGGCCGGTGCTGTTGGGCGGTGCGGTGGCAACGTTCTTTACGGGGTCGGAGTTCTATATCGACAAAGGTAATATCGCCGATACGGTGATGCCGGTTATCAGCAGTTGGGCGAATGCGGGACATGGCCTGGATGCGTTGCTCAATCCCTGGAATGTAGTGCTGGGGCTGGCTGTGTTCTTCCTGGCGCGTATTCTCGGTTCGCTTTATTTCATTAATAATATCAGTGATGCCGATTTGGTGAAACGTTGCCGCCGCGCGTTGTGGGGAAATACGGGGTTGTTCCTGGTGTTCTTCCTGGCGTTCGTTATCCGTACGCTGCTTGCCGAGGGATATGCGGTGAATCCGGAAACCGGAGAGGTCTTTATGGAGTCCTATAAGTATCTGACGAACTTCATCGAAATGCCTGTGGTGCTGATTGTATTCCTTGTGGGCGTGCTTGCGGTGCTTTGGGGAATTATCCGTACGGTGTGGACACCTGCTTTCGATAAAGGAATATGGTTTGCCGGTGCGGGTACGGTGCTTACGGTGCTGGCGCTGCTGCTTGTGGCGGGCTATAACAATACTGCTTATTATCCCTCTACCGCCGACCTGCAAAGCTCGCTGACGCTGGCAAACAGTTGCTCCAGCCAGTTCACGTTGCGGGTAATGGCTTATGTGTCTGTTCTGGTTCCTTTTGTGCTTGCATACATTTTCTACGCATGGCGTAGCATCGACAAGAAGAAAATAGATGCGAAAGAGATGCGGGAAGAGGGGGGACATGCTTATTGATTGTTCCGGACACCGGGAGTTTGTGTC
>ENA-UONV01002126-UONV01002126.1-human-gut-metagenome-genome-assembly--contig:-CS4-NODE-2126-length-15238-cov-5.634196_pt1 | contig 15238 bp, 11 predicted proteins | sample MGYA00242461_ERZ724008 | MGnify/ENA metagenome assembly ERZ724008 | reverse complement strand
CAAAGGTGCAATGAAAATATGACAGAGAAAACGGGTACTTTATCGGATGCTTACTGATGAAAATGAAGACATTAAAGGAGGGTATTATAGCCCATGCAGATGGTTTGGGGAAGTTGTTTAAGTTCTCAGCGGAGCATACTTGCAGGAGTATGCTGCATAGCTTGGAAGAGTTTGCTAATATGGAGTTAGTTACTTTTAAAGAATTGACGGCAGGCTTTTTCTTGGGCTTTGAACACTATTTGTGGGCTTCGGGATGTTCACGTAATACTTCAGCGTGCTATTTCCGAGCGTTGCGGACTATTTGTCGAGAAGCAGAAAAGGAGAAAGAGCTGAAAGACGCTAAGCGGCTCTTTAGTGAGGTATTTACGGGATACGAGGAGACGAGGAAAAGGGCGTTAAGTCTTGAACAGCTTCGTATGGTGGTGGATGCTGATTTGGAGGATGTGCCAAGTTTGGGGGTGGCACGGGATCTGTTTATTCTTTCTTATTATCTACGAGGGATTCCTTTTATTGATTTGGCTTATCTACGGAAGATGGATATTCAGGATAATGTGCTTTGCTATCGCCGTAGCAAGACGGGGAGGATGTTAACGATTACGCTTGAACCGTGGATGTGGGAAATTATAGAGAGGTATTTATGTGATGATTCGAGTTCCCCCTATTTATTAAGGATTATACGCCAACCGGGAAGTATACCTGAGGAGAGGAAACAATATGAGAGTGCCTTGCGACTTTATAATAAACATTTGTATCGGTTATCTGAACGATTGGGATTGGAGGTGAGACTGACTTCATACATAGCGCGGCATACGTGGGCGACTCTGGCATATAATGAAGATATACCGGTAGCCAAAATCAGTGCAGGGTTGAGCCATGCTTCGGAAGAAATTACGCATACTTATTTGAGGTCGTTCTCTGATGAACAACTGGCGGTGGTGAATTTGCAAATGGCAGCATTAGTTAATCCGATGGCAGAAAAGGAATGGAAGGGGAAAGAAAAAGAAAGGAGAAAAGGAAATAGGAATGATAAAGAGAGTAAAAGCTCTCAGAATGAGCTTCATATTTCTGTTCCGATTCCCGGTAGGAAACGGAATGATTCCGGCGGTAAAGGAACAATTTCCAATTGAAATAAACAAGGAAAGCAGGAAATACTTATCGAAGTTTCCCAGTTTTCTGTAAAAAATCAGTTAAATTACAACACCAGACACGACAAAAACATCTCTCTTATCCTGAAAGTTAGATTTTGTCTCAAAAAGTCATGTCAATAAATATTGTATTTCTGTAATAATATGGTATATCAGTGGAAAAGCTCTTTGTATTGATTAAAAAGCTTTCACTTTTTTTGTTTGAATACAAAGTTCCCCTACCCATAATTCAATACGGAGGAATCTCATTATAAAATGAAGGAATACAGGAAGGTAAAATTGGTAATTGTCTTCCTTTTTAGTTAGGAGGAACGATTATTATCCGCCTAATTTATGATTGCAATAGCGCCTGTTCCGTTTCCTACCGGGAATCGGAACATTCCAAACAAAACAGACAATAATCTACATAAAAAGCAAGCGCTATGTTAACACTCAGAACAAAACTCGCCTTGGCAGTACTGCACGACATACAGTATAAGGATTACCAGTTGAGTACTTCCCTTAATCCTTCACCTTCCGAAGTTACGTACCTGCTGCAAAAGCTATCAAAAGGACGCCTAATAGCACTGATAGAAAATCGACCGGACAATCAGTCTGATAGCCGCCCCGAATCCTACCACCTTGCCTGTGCATATCATCAAATCAACCTCCTTTCCATTCTTGAAGCATTGGGAGAAGGCGTTTACTTCAACCGCCCCAGTGACGAAAAATTCTATTCCTGTTATGGGACGACAGCCCGCAAACTGGGCATTGTCAATCAGATGACACGCCTTTATCTGATGGAAATTTCCATAGCCGAACTCCCCGTGAGTGAATGTTTTATCGAGAACTCCATCCCCCATATCTAAACTGTGCAATAAATCCGAATTGCCATGAAACGACTTTATTTGCTGTTCCTGCTGCTCAGTCTGATGAGTACCGCTGCCTTTGCCCAACGCGTGGCATTGCGTACCGACCTGCTATTGTGGGGAACTACCACACCCAATGCAGGAGTGGAAACCAGCATCAGCCGTCATTTCACAATGGCACTGAACGGGGCTTACAATGCCTGGAAGTTCGGCAATGATATGAAGCTGAATCTCTGCCTGATACAACCGGAATTACGCTACTGGCCTTGCCGCAAGTTCGAAGGACACTTCCTGGGAGTGCACGGACATTACGCTTACTACAACGTAGGCCAGATCCCTTTCTTTTCGGGTATGGAAGACATTATTTACCGGGGCAACCTGTATGGCGGAGGTATCACTTACGGTTATCACTGGGTGCTGGGCGACCGCTTCTCGATAGAAGCCGTAATTGGCGGCGGACATGCCCGCATGGAATATGATAAATACCGGTGCGCGGGCTGCGGCGAGCGCATGGGACATTATAAAAGGAATTATTTCGGGCCTACACGGGCCGGTGTGTCACTCATTTATTTCATACGATGAAAGTTATGGTAATCCTCTGTTGCATACTATGGTTCTGCACCTCCTGCACGTTCGATTTCGACGAACCGGGAGTGTGTCCCTACAATGTACGGCTGAATTACCGCTATGCCGGCAGGCCCGACGCCGGACAGCTCTCCATGTATGTGGACAACATCCATCAGTTCCTTTTTGATGCGGACGGAGTGTTGAAGGACATCCGGTTACTGAAAGGTGACAGTCTGGAGTATTGGCAGGGAGAGTTAGCTCCCGGACGATATACCCTCGTGGCATGGGGAAACTGGGGATATGAAAGCGATGTAGTACCCGCACCCCAACCCGGCGTGACGCAAATCCGTGAACTGGCAATGACTTCGGCCACGGGAACAGCTACAGGAACATCCACAAGCGAATATCGACCGAACACCGAAAGACTATACTATGGATATAGCACGTTTGAAATTCCCGCTACGGGAAATTCAGTGAACCGGACCATCTACCTGACCCACTGCCACGCCGTCCTCCGGATTACCGTACATTGGGAAGACGGATACTTTCCGGCGGAAGGAACAGGAGGCTATACATTCCGCCTGCGGGGCGTACCTTGCGAATACGGCTTTCCGGCAGGTTACGACATACCGCTGGCCAGTGGTGACGGAGCTTTTACATTTCCCTCCATAGGCAGCCCGGTAATATGGCATCAAGCCAAGGCAGCAATGAACTATAACGATGAACTGACGGGAGAATTAGTAACGTATCGCCTGACATCAGGATCACATCCGTTACTGAGCATCTACCGGGGTAATGAGCGGATTATGAAGGAGATTGACTTGCAACTGTTCTTTCGCAAACTGCCCGTCAGTCTGGATGAAAACACGGAACAGGAGTTTGACCTGCTGGTAACCATCGGGCAGAAGATTGTAGTAACACAGCTCAGTTCGTCGGACTGGGCGGAAGGCGGAGGACTGGGATGAAAAACAATTAAAAATTAATAATTAAAAATTAAAGAGGCTGGATGAAAAGGATGAAGAAAATAATAGGATGTCTGGTTGGGGTACTGCTGACTGCGGAAGCATGGGCAGGCGGAACTTTAACACTCGATTCGCATGTCTTTACACAGGGAGACAGTCTTCACATAGAACTGCTACTCAATCTGAGTGATGCAAAAGCGGGGAATGCGGAGGCTTATCTGTTCACTCCCGTGCTTCGTGGCGCAGGGCGTCTGCAAGAGCTGCCCGCTGTGGTAGTGAGCGGACGTCGCCGTGCCCGTGCCGACCACAGGCAGCAGGCGCTTCAACCATCTCCCGGTTATTTGCCTCCTTACCGTACGCTTTATGCCCGAAACCGGAAAAACAGTATTATTTATAAGGTATCCGTTGCTTATAGCCCATGGATGGAACACGCTTCATTGGTGTTGATGCGCGAACGGCGGGATTGCTGCCGGATGAAGATGCTCGGAGTAGAGCCGGTGATAACCGATCTTACCCTGACAAGCTCTTTCCATGTTCCGCAGGGACAGATATCAATTTCACAGGGGCAAATGGCCGTTTCACAAAGACAGGTTGTAAATCTGCCAGAGCAGACGGCAATCCCGCAGGCAGTTACAGAAAGACATGAAAATGCCGCCAACCGGCAAGAAACCCAAAGCAGGCCGGACTGTATGCCCTGTGCCGAGTGTACAGCCATGGTGACTTACCTCACTCCCGATATGGAAACTCAGAAACACCGTTCGGAAAGCGCCACCTTATATATAGACTACCCTACCGGAGTTTATGACGTCCGCCGCGAATTCCACAACAACCGCCCTGAACTGGAGAAACTGGACAGCTTGATGCATCCACTTACCGAGGGGAATCTGGCAAATATTTCGAGTATCTCCATCTGCGGTTACGCTTCGCCCGACGGGATATATAAGGATAATGAAATACTGGCTTCCAACCGCGCACACTGTTTCAAGGAGTATATGCGTGCCACGTATGCACCGGGGCACGATCTTTATAAAGTTTCTTCCGTACCCGAAGACTGGGATGGATTGGTGGAACTTCTGCAACGCCGCCCCATGAATCACGGTGACGAAGTATTGTCTCTCATTGCCCGAACCGGCATTTTTGAAGGACGCGAAAGACAATTGATGGATATGCACGGAGGAACCGTATATCGGGAACTTCTGAAAAACTATTTTCCGCAGTTGAGACGTATCCGTATCACGGTAGGTTATGAGGCCCGCGCTTTCAATATCGAAGAGGCGGCAAGTCTGATATATACCCATCCCCGCCTGCTATCATTGCAGGAGATGTACCGGGTAGCCGCATTTTATCGCCCCGGCACGGAGCAATATCGTGAAATTTATGAGATAGCCGCCTACCACTTTCCGGATGACGTGCTGGCCAATATTAATGCGGCTTCGGCGGTAATCATGGCAGGTGATCCGGTTAGCTCACGGCAATATCTGAACAAGGTGGCCGATGACCCGCGTGCATGGAATGATTTCGGTGTGCTGGCCTATCTGGAAGGTGACCGGAAGAAAGCGGAAGAATGGTTTCGCAAGGCACTGGGAGTAGAACCGGAAAAGGCGAGGAAGAACCTGAAGAAAATGAAGAATGAAAAATAAAGAACGAAAAACAGAAAACATAATAGAGAATAAAAAGAACGAGGAATGGAAATAAGTAATAACCGCATAAAAGTAACAAGCATGAAAACATTCGCTAAATTCTTTCTGCACTTTTCATTGGTGATACTGTCCTGCCTGACGGCAGGTTGCACCTCCGAAGTGGAAACAATAGGCGCCACTCCCGAAATACCGGAGAACCCGCAGGCCAATGCCCCCAACCGCCGTTCGGTGGTAATCTCTCTACAAAACAAGCTGATCCTTGTGAACGGTACACCCGAAAGCCGGGCTATCACTCGCGACGGTATAGCTGAGGAGGACGAAAACCGCATTGAAAGTTTCGATATTTATGCTTTCGGCAGTGACAAGGAGGAAGGGCCTTACACCTTTCAGGAACGTTTCGCCTACCGTTCGGATGCCGGAACCCTGCCCGCGGGTGCTTCCCCTCTCGAACTGAAAGCGGACGAGGCCGCCGGGAAAATAAATGTAGTGTTCTACCCCCGCAAGGGTTTATTCACCAAGTTTTATTGCGTAGCCAATCAAACCGAAATGAATGATGCCGCAGGAAATATATACACGAATTATACCCCGTTACAACAAAGTTCGCAACCACAGTCCAGCGTACCCGGAGACATGGTAACAAGCCCCGGAACGCCTACTGAAAGCGATTTCGTTAAACTGAATACCCCGCTATTAAATCCGACCGGTTTTAATGCCGATGTTCTGCTTGCCCCGTTGCCCATGTCCGGTGCCAACAGTCAGCCCACCGACTTGCGCGAATACAGAATGGGGACTTACGTACGACTGAATGTTTCACTTACTCGCGCCGTGGCACGCTTCGATATAGTAAACGATGCTACGAAGTCTCATTTTACTATCACGGATATCAGCATGGGAAACGGAAGACAGGGTGTAACACTGTTCCCCATTCGTCCGACAGGCGATGTTCCCGCCACAAACGGCCAACTGATTACATACCCTTACCGCCTTTTCGACGGACTGAACGCCAATGCAGGAACTACCACCAAAGCTTTCTATTGCTACCCATGTAAAGCCATAGATGCAGGATTTTTGATTTTGAAAGGACTGTATGCCATGAACCTGACGGATGAAAAGAAAGAGGTATCTTATCGCATCCCTTTCGAACGTGTGACCGATGGTGACGGAAGCCTAATCGAGATAAACCACAATCACCGCTACACGGTGCAAATAACCGAAGCCGACCCTTTTGAACTGACGGCTAATATCCGTCTGGTGGATTGGGAGACAGGAGACTATATAGATGATTACAAACCCGACAACGGATTGGAGACAATTGCGGTAGCTGATTTGCTGCCTGTGGGTGAAACCACTTACGACATCAGCACCAATATTGTGACACTGGCGCTCAAAACCGGAAGTAGCTTTACGGTTTCCACAGGTTCCAATGCCGGGGTAAATGCACAACTGACTTATAACGGTAACAGCCCTACTGACGGCTGGTTGAAATTGGAAGAAGTCCCCGTCACCACAACACGAACAGGAGCCACGCAACAAGTGAAGTACAAAATTTCTTTCAATGAAAGTTACACAGGTAGCAGTTATCCTCGCGGCATTCTGCACCTGACAGATAAAGCAGGGGGCAGTGAAGAAGTGATATTAATAGATACGACCTTTGGTACTCCTGTCGTAGAACCCACAGGCGGAACAATGAATCCCGACGGAGTAAATAAATGGGATGCAACGGACAATATACTCTATCTGGTACAGGTTATCGGCACCAATACATCTACAGGCACGATAAATATCACTTCTATTGGCGGCAGCAAAGTGGAACTTCCAGCCCATTCGGGCATTACCGTTAATCCTACTTCAAGTGTAAATACTACACAAGAATATACTTTCCAATGGGCAAGCACGAATGCTACCGACTTGACGGAAAAAGAAATTACCGTAGCTATAAAAAATCATTCGGACGAGACTAAAGTTGAGAATATCAAAGTGAAATTACTACCTAACCGAATCAATAATCTGGCACTTTCAAACGAAGGTAGCGGTATCTCGCTCTCATCTGTTACAGCCACCACAGCCACGCTAACTATGCCTATCATCAAGGACAAGCAATTCACCCTAACGATGGATAATTATAGTAAACCTACCATAAGCAGATCCCCGTCATGGCTGGAGAACATTACACCAGTGTCTACACGTAGCACACCGGAAAATAAAACAGTAAGTTTCACTTTCAAACTAAAGGAAGACGCAACAAGTTTTGATGATACGCAAATCGTGTTCACTAATGCAACGGGAGGTACGAGTATGACGATGAATATTGCGAGAGAATTCCAAACGCCCACCATTGAGGTAGTCAGTACAGATCCTTCTGTTAATTCGTATATATCAAGTAACAAATCACTGAACTTGTATCAGTTGAAATCGTCTTATTATTCTACAGTAACGTTGAAAGTATACTCTTTAGGAGGAAGTGTATTACAATTACCCGGAGGAGTAGAAGCTGACTTTGCAGAATCTAATACGAAAGAGCATAATTATGTAATAAAATACAAAACAAGCAGCTTATCACTCAGTGATGTGAACAGTGGAACACTCTATGTAAAAAACTTATCAGATGAAACGAAAAGAGAAGCAATTGCGGTTATTTTTAAATCATCATTGCCTACGGTAACTTCAAATCGGGATGGACAAGGTATTACTTATAACTGCACGACCAGTGACATAGATATTTATATTAAAGAGAATATAGGAACAGCTGGTGAAACCGGATTTACATTCATTTTCACATCTCCAGTTGGCTATAATTTCACATCTATATCAGAATCAAATGCACAAAATTTTACACAAGTCAGTACAGGAAGTCAAAGTGGAAGCAACGGTAATATAAAAAATCCATTTACTCTTTTATTCAAGAATTCAGCGACATTTAGTAATTCCCCCAATCTATACTATTACAAATTCACAGCAAAAGATAATCGCTTCCCCGACTATCAAATAGACTTATATATGCAAATCCCTGTACTCAAAGGCAAAACACCTTGTAAATTAAATGGGCTTTGGGCGATACCTTATACTGGTACATGGACACAAGCAGTAAATGCAGGAAATAGTGCAGGAGACAGCTGGCGACTTGCCAGTATGTGGGACTATCGCGTACTGGTAGGATGGACTGGAAGCAGCTATAATAATGTTGATGATTATACACGACGCACATTTAACGCCGATGAAAACTATGTCAAAAAGGCTTTCATACTTGACAAACGTCATTGGAGTTCGGAAACTGTAGCGGATGATGGTTCTGGTGAATACGCCAGAGTGCTGGATGTTTATACTTCAACTGCAGGAGCGTATGGACGTCCGCTTAAAATAGAGCAACAAGCTTATGTACTTGTCCATAACTAAAGAATAACTTGACCCTATTGATATGCCTGTTCAAGCGGATTTGTAATCCGCTTGCCTCTAATATTAGGATTTAGAATCCTTCGTTCTTTGACATGTTGGAATGATTTTTAATTCAAGTTTCGCAAGTAGTCTGAAAGCCTTTCGGGCTACTTGCGAAGCCTGAATTTTAGTAAGTACAAATTATATAGATTGCTCTATTTTCATAGTATGAACAAATAATGAAGTGGTACTTATGTTACAATGCCCGCTGTACCATCTTTTTTCCCCTTTTCTTTGTTACTTCTTCAATAATCAGTTACTTTTGTTCTATTCTTTTCGGAATGACTCATAAAATACACATCCTCATGGAAGAAAATATAAAAGAAATCCCTTACGGCGTCTCCAACTTCGTCACAGTAGTGGAGCAAAACCAGTATTATGTAGACAAGACTATGTATCTACCCTTACTGGAGAAGCAGCCTCGTAGCCTGTTCTTCATCCGTCCCCGGCGCTTCGGTAAAAGCATCTTCCTGAGTATGCTGCGGGCCTACTACGACATCGCGCAGAAGCCTAAGTTCGAGGCACGGTTCGGTAACCTGTGGGTGGGCAAGCACCCTACGCCCTTGCAGGGTGCCTACCAGATTCTGTCTCTCGACTTTTCCCGCGTCAGCGGACAAGCGGACAGGCTGGCTATAAATTTCAACAACTACTGTTGCGGTGCTTTGGACGACTTCGCGTTCGTTTACGAAGCTTATTACTACCCCGGCTTTAAGCAGGAAATGAAAGAGCAGCCCGATGCCATCACCAAAATCAACTTTCTGGATAGACAGGCCCGGAATTGCGGCGCCCGTCTCTACCTCATCATCGACGAATATGATAACTTCACCAATGTAGTGCTCAACGAGCAGGGTGACGAGGCTTATCACTCGCTCACCCACGCCAGCGGCTTCTACCGTGATGTATTCAAGATATTCAAGGGCATGTTCGAGGGCATGTTCGAGCGCATCTTCATGACCGGCGTCAGCCCCGTCACGCTCGATGACCTCACCAGCGGATTCAACATCGGCTGGAACATCAGTACCGAACCGGAATTCAACCGAATGTTGGGATTCAGCGAAGAAGACGTGCGCCAAATGTTGCAGTACTATAAGGATGCCGGACAGCACAATGGAGACATCGAAGCGATGATTGCCGACATGAAGCCTTGGTACGACAACTATTGCTTTGCCAAAGACCGTTTGGACAGCGACCCCAAGATGTTCAACTGCGACATGGTTCTCTACTACCTGCAGCACTACATTAATGGAGGCAAAGCGCCCGAACAGATGATTGATCCCAACACCCGCACGGATTATAACAAGATGAAGAAGCTCATCCAACTGGACCGCCTGGACGGCGACCGTAAGGGCGTGCTACGCCGTATCGCCGAGGAGGGACAAATCGTTGCTAATTTGGTGACCACCTTTCCCGCCCGTGACATCATCAAGCCGGAGATATTTCCCAGCCTGCTCTTTTACTACGGTATGCTTACCATCGTGGGTACGGACGGGCAACGTCCGGTACTGGGCATCCCCAACAACAACGTGCGCAAGCAGTACTATGACTTTATGCTCGAAGAGTATCAGGAGAAGCACAGCATCAACCTCGAACGTCTTATGGACCAGTTTGATGCCATGGCCTACAAAGGCGAGTGGCGTTCCGGTCTTGAATTCATCGCCCGGGCCTATAAGGAAAATTCCGCCGTGCGCAGCGCCATCGAGGGTGAACGCAACCTGCAAGGGTTCTTCACTGCCTACCTCAGCATCTGCAACTACTATCTGGTTGCCCCCGAGATGGAACTTAACCACGGTTTCTGCGACCTCTTCCTGATGGCGGACCTTACCCATTACGCCGTTGCCCACAGCTACATCATCGAATTGAAGTACCTGGCTGTGAAGGACTCTGATTCTAAGGCCGAAGCCCAATGGCAAGATGCCGTAAACCAGATACGCCTCTACGCTGCCGCCCCACGTGTGGAGCAACTGCGACAGGGCACGCAGCTCCATTGCATCATCATGCAGTTCCGAGGGTGCGAACTGGAGAGAGCGGAGGAAGTACAGGTGTAAAACAAATGAAAAGCCCCGTGAAGTACCCAAAGAACTGATGGTCAATCCCGAGGTTAAATTTGACTACACCCCGTCTTTTTTATATACTTTGCTATTTTCCTGACGATTAATATCGTATCTTTGTCTATGCTTAAAATAGAAATTAATTATGAGATACTTAGATCCTAAAGCAGACCTGACTTTCAAGCGCGTCTTTGGCGAACATCCCGACTTGGTGATGAGTCTCCTGAATGCTTTGCTCCCCCTGACTGCCGGGCAGGAAATCACCGATATTGAATATCTCCCTTCAGAGATGGTGCCAGAGAATCCTTTGCGAAAAAACAGCATCGTTGATGTGCGCTGCAAAGACAAGACGGGCAGGCAGTTCATTGTGGAAATGCAAATGATCTGGTCGCCGGAATTCAAACAGCGCGTCTTGTTCAATGCTTCCAAGGCTTATGTACGTCAGATAAATGCCGGTGAACAGTACGAACTCTTGCAACCCGTGTATTCACTGAATTTAGTCAATGAGGTCTTTGAACCGGAACTGAAAGGGTACTACCATCACTACCAGATGGTTCATGTGGAAAACTCCGATAAGGTGATTGACGGTCTTCAATTGATTTTTGTAGAGTTACCCAAGTTTACCCCACATACCTATTCCGAGAAGAAGATGCAGGTGCTTTGGCTACGATACCTGACCGAAATCAATGAGCAGACCCGTGAAGTGCCGGAAGAACTGATGGCCAATCCCGAAGTGAAAAAAGCGGTTAACGCCTTAGAGGTATCGGCCTTTACCGATGCGCAATTGGCGGGATACGAGAAGTTCTGGGACATTATCAGTACGGAAAAGACGCTGTATAATAGTGCGGAACGTAAAGGGATGGCGGCAGGGATAGCTCAAGGCAAAGAAGAGGGCAAAAATGAAGAACGTAACCTCATTGCTCTCAATTTAAAAAAGCAAGGCATCCCCTTTGAATTGATTTCCCAGTGTACCGGATTATCGGTGAAAGAAATAGAGCTATTATAATATCACATCGCATGCACTAACGCCTAATTTTTAAGCGTTACCCCATATTATAAAATCATTCCAACATGTCAAACGGGCTTTCGTTCTTTGGCATGTTGGAATGATTTTTTTGTGAAACTCCCTTCTGGCTTTTCTCTAAGAGACTCATTCCTCATGCCATAATTATTCGAATTATTAACAACGGCAAGACTCCGGTTTTACCGATAGTATTCATTATAAATATTTATAAATTATGGCAAACGAAATCAAGTATCAAATCAACGGCCAGTTGGCGGACAATACCGTGACCGTGGACAACAAAGAGGACATGATCCTCGTCCCCGTATCCATCGGCAGTGCGGACGAAAACCGCATCATTGCCGAACTGAAAGCGGAGGACTCCGGTCTGCGTGAAGAAACCATCCGCCACGTCTTCGACCTGCAAAAGCGGGTCATCAAACGCATGCTGATGACCGGCATGAGTGTGAACACGGGATTGTATTACGCCTCAGTCGCTTTCCGCGGCGTCATAGAAAACTCCACCTGGAATCCGGCAAAAAACTCCATCGTGGTGAACTTCAACGTAGGCGCCGACCTGCGGGAAGCCATCAAGGCAACCACAGTGGGCATCATCGGCGAGAAAGGCAGTGCCATGTACATCGGCGGCGTGCAGGATGCCTCCACCCGTGCACAGGATGCTTCAGCCACGGCAGGACGCGCCTTCACCCTTACAGGTAGCAAGCTGAAAGTGGTGGGAACCGACCCGTCAGTGGGTATCACCCTGAAAAGCAGTTCAGGAAAGGAAACCAAAGTAGCCGAAGACCTTTGGGTGACAAACGATCCCTCGAAACTGACGTTCATCATCCCTGCCGATCTGGCGGACGGAACGTATGAACTCAAAGTAACCACACAATTCGGCAGCAACAGCAAGACCATGCTGAAAGTGCCGCGCAGCGTGATGAAAACCATCTATATAGGCAAAGCACCCGATGGAGGCGGTCTCGGTCCTGACGGAGGTCTGGAAGAGGACCCGTTAGGATAGTCCGGCGGCAGCCGTACTGCTACGGCAGGCGTAGACGGTCAGCTACGCCGGTAGTAGACGGCCGTCTATGCCTGCCGTAGGTGGCCACCTACGCCACCCGTAGCAGTACGGCCCGGGAAATGCCTCACTATAAGATTATTAACTTTCTAAAAAAAAGTATAGACAAATGATGAAAACGAAAAACATGCTTTGGATGTCGGCTCTGCTGGCCCTGCTTGCAGGATGCAGCCAGGGGGAGCTTGGCACCGACGATACTCCGGGAAAAAGGAGTAGGCAAAGAGATCCGTCTCGTATTTAGTGGCGGAGGAGAGTCGCAGGAATACACCCGCGCCATCGCTTCCGAAAGTGAGAACCAGATTGATAACCTGGACATCTATGTATTTGCAGCCACCGCCGATGGCGGAGACTATCAGTATCTGGAAACGTGGAAAGCCGCCGCACAGGACGACACCGCAGCGAAAACCTTCAAACTGAGCGGTGCCGGAACCGCCCGCAAGGCCTCCATCTTCCCGACGGAACTGAAGGGCATCCCCAACCTGAAGCTGTATTGCGTAGCCAACAGCACCACACTCTACAAATCCGACGGAGACCCGATAGACCCTCTGGTAGCGGTGAAAACCAACGCCGCCACCGGAGCCATAGAAACCGCCGGCACGAAAGCCACGGACTTTGAGAAGTACTGTACCGCCAAACTGGAGCCGACAGGCACCGCCCTGGGCACTCCATTAGTAATGACCGGAAGCGGCACAACGAAGATACTGGGCAATATCGCCACGGTGAACATCGAACTGAAACGCCGCGTGAGCCGCTTCGACATCGACAATGAATCCGCCAAGACGGGACTGATCATTGAAAGCGTCGCGCTGGGAAACGGACGCAACCAGGCTACCGTGATGCCGGGGACGCTGACCACACTGGATGATGCCGGTCGTACTGCCAGTCTCATTAAGTACCCCGTAACCGAAGGCAGCTATCTGATGCTGCCCAAAGCCAATCAGGGAGTGACGGAGAGCGCCCTCTATACCTATCCTTTGAAAGACACGGACGAGGCGTTCCTCATCATCAAAGGCAAATACCAGAACCCGATGCAGAAAGACCCTGTGCCCGTGGAATACCATCTCGACATACAGCGTGCTCCCGATACTGGCGGAGCGACTGCATTCATAGACGTAGTGGCCAACACCCGCTACACCCTGCACATAAAGGAAGTGATGGAAGCCACCATCACCGCCTTCTTTGAAATTGTGGACTGGACCAGCGGCGGCGGAGTCATCGTAAAGCCCGACAATGCCGCGCCCGTAGTGACCGCCCTGAATGTGGAAGGAACCGATGCGGACGTCGCCACCAAAGAAATCAGCATGACGGCCGACGGTACGGAGAAAGTCATCACACTGACCGCTACGGCCAGCGGCAAGGTACAGCCGAAGTTCAGCACCACAACGGGATGGGACATCGACTGGCTGGAGCATGACGTTACTGCCTACAAGTCGGAAGTAGTGGACGGAGTGACCACCACTACCATGACCTTCAAATACACGCTGACTGCCGCCACTCCTTATGTTCCCGTCACACTGACCCTGGCCAATGAATCGGCTTCACAGGATGAATCGGTTTATACTACGCTGACCATTGTGCCACCCGCCACGGCACCGGTACTGGATTTTGCCACACCGGATGCGGCTACGGGGAACTTCAACTTATACGATCAGGCGAATGGTAAGCTCACGATGTACAAAACGAGCAAGAGCAGCATCACACTCGGGGCAAGCTGTCCGTTCGGGACGAAGCTGGCGCTGTCCAATCAGCTTCCCTGGCTGGAAGTTTCGAAGAGCAAATCAGGCCCTGCGCCAAGCACGACGGGTACTCCCGCCACGGATGTTTCTGTTTCTACTCCGGTGGAAGAGTACTACACGCTTATGCTGAAAGACGTGACGGCAACCAGCGATGTAAACAGCAAGTTCGAGATTATCAATCTGGGAGATGCAACTCAGACACTGGAATTGACGGTGGAATTGCTCGATCCTGCCATTACAACGATTGAACTGACGGGGACAACAGGCGGAGCCGCTTACAATAACTATAAGATTACCGATGTACCCCGCACTGACGGAAGTACCGTTGAGGTGAAAATTACTTCTCCGCAAGGCGTGACGGCAAGTACGCTGTCGTCCTGGTTCACCATTGCCGAGACCACCGCCTTTGCAAGAACCGCTCCGACGGATGCTACCGGTAGCCAGACGTTCACCCTGACCGTGAAGGATGCCGTTACCGACTTCACAGCCGCGCCGATTGTGCTGAAAAACAATATCTCGGGCATGGAAGACGTGACAGTGCTGGTGAGTGCGGCGGCTGTAGCTCCTTAAACCGTAATATAAATCCTGCGAGCAGCCTGTATGTTAATAAACTATCCCAATTCTCCTCCTCCGCCGGAGGAGGAGAATTGAGATACTTGGTTAATTAAAACAGATACTCTTATTAATCAGGACGATATGAATAACTTGCGAAATATCAGTAAATAAGGTGAGTTCTATCAATTCAATTTATCCTCTTGTATCAGACAGCAGAACTC
>ENA-UONV01002116-UONV01002116.1-human-gut-metagenome-genome-assembly--contig:-CS4-NODE-2116-length-15278-cov-4.273993_pt1 | contig 15278 bp, 2 predicted proteins | sample MGYA00242461_ERZ724008 | MGnify/ENA metagenome assembly ERZ724008 | reverse complement strand
AAAACGCAGACGGCTGCTACGCTGTCGTGACGAAAATCGGCTTCGAGCAGATGGACGGATATGGTGAAGGTTGGGTTTCATTCCGCAAAGGATATATCCAATACGATGTATACTATGCTGCCGCGGGGAACAAATCGTTTTCAGACTTTTTCGGGGTCGGCGATTGGGTCACTATCAGCGGTTCGGTTGGCGGCATCTACGACACAACAGCCAAGGTGGTACAAGTTGACACTGCGCGTAACACGATGTATTTAACCCAAAGTTCTGTCTCTTTCCCGGTATTTGTTTCACACTGGCTCGAAAATGTGACATGGAAAACAACAGGCGAATTGCGTTTCACTGCGACCGGTTTAGGCTTCATCAATGCCTTGAATGTAGCGCCGTTCGAGAACGCCACATTGCTGTACAGTAAAAGCGGCAACAAATTGTATATCCGATTCAATGACGGTACACTCAGAACATATGCTACGGCAGCGGCGGACACAAACAACGCTCACTTTACCCTTACCGCCTACAATCCGGCGGCGAATGGCATCACCTTCTCCATCAAAGCGCCGAAGCTGGACTACATCTGCGCACATCAGAACCGCATCTATGGCGTGAGCAATGCGGACAAGACGCTGTACATATCCGCGCTGGGTAAGCCGACGGATTTCTACACCTATTCCGGCGACGCGAACAGTTATTCGGTCGCCATTGGCTCAAGCGGTGATTTTACGGCAATTTGCTCCTACGGCGGTGGCGTACTGGTCTTCAAGGAAAACAGCCTTGTCAAGGTGTTCGGCAGCACGCCGTCCGACTTCTACACGAATGAATATACGCTGTCCGGCGTGCAAAACGGCAGTTACCGCTCGCTGCAGGTGGTGGACGAAACGCTGTATTACAAGGGCGTGTACGGCGTCTATGCTTACGCAGGCGGTTTGCCGACGCTGCTGTCGGCGAAACTCGGGAATGAAATCATGACCGACGCAGTAGCCGGGAGCGATGGCATGCACTACTATATCTGTATGAAAAACAGCGCGAAAAAGCATGTGCTGTATGTCTACGACATTCGCCGGGGGCTTTGGCTGAAAGACCGGGAGATACAGGTGGATTCCTTTGCCACTGTCAGCGGCAAACTCTTGATGGCGGCGGAAGACTGCCTCTATACGCTGCACGCGGGGGATGGCATCACGCACGAATGGATGGCGGAGTTTGCGCCGTTTGGTGATGTGACGCACGAGAAAAAGACCTATACAACGCTGCGGCTGCGGATGGATATGCAGCGCGGTTCCTACATTGCCGTGGAGGTACAGCAGGACCGTGCGGCATGGTATACGGCATACACACAGCGCGCAACCGACGCGCTCTCGCTGAATGTGCCGCTGCGCATCGGGCGGTGCGACCGTCTGCGTGTGCGCCTGCGCGGAAAAGGGGATGTAACGGTGCGCTCCATGACGCGCGAACTGCTACGCGGAAGTGAGGTGTGACATGCGATACATTGACAAAATGCCACCGACGCCGACCGGAAACGCAAATCTGGACATGGCGCGGCTGACCGATTACCTACGCACGCTGGTGGAGCAGTTGAACTACATCATCGCGAAAGCCAACAAAAAGAACGGGGGTTCATAATGGCAGTATCCAAATTTGACAAGCGCTATCTGTCAGAGGAAGACCAAAAACGAATTGCTTCCCTCACGGATATGGCGCAGCGCGGACAAATGGATTTGAACGACGCGCATAATGAGGTTGAGAACATCCGTAAGGCAGCCGGGTATTCCGGCGGCGTGGATGGCAGCTCCTATATTCCGCTGCGGGACGAGAGCGGCTCGTTCTACGGCTCGGCGGCAAAGCGGTCGACCGCACCGAAAAGCGCCGGGAGCGTCTATGCGTCGCTGCTGACCGGCGGCGGCAAGTACGATTCTACGCTGGAAGCACTGGCAAAAGAGATTGTCGGCACGAATTATGATACCTGGACGAAGGGGACGAGCTATGCCGACCTTGCCAAGCGGTATTCTGCGAATGGGCAAAAGGCAATGGAGGACACGCTGGCGCAGATTTCCGCGCGCACAGGCGGGCTTGCAAGTTCGTATGCGGGCACGGCGGCGCAGCAGACCTACAACGACTACATGACGAAGCTGGAAGACGCTGCGCGTGCGATGTACGATGCGGAACTCAGCGAGAAGCAGAGTAAGGCATCGTTGCTCAAGTCGCTGTCCGACACGGACTACAGCCGCCGTCAGGATGTGCTGGCGCAACTCAACGCCGACCGAAACTTCGGTTATAGCAAGGAGCGCGACGCGGTTGCGGACGCACGCTATGCGGATGAACTTGCATACAGCCGCGGGCGCGATGCGCTGGAAGACGAGCGCTATACCGACAACACCGCATACACGCGCGGGCAGGCAGAGCGCGACGACGCGCGGCAGCGTGTGCAGGACTACATCGCCACAGGGCGCGACCCTTCGCGTCTGGACGCGCGGCTGCTCGAGATTGCCGGGTATACCGACGAGGAACTTGCCGGACTGCGGACGGCTGCCGCGGAGGCGCTGGTTGCGCAGAAGCGCGCATCTTCCGGCAGCGGAAGCAGCGGCGGCAATCGGGAAAGCGATACGGTTGACCGGGAAGGCGACGCGGAGGGGCTGTTCCTCGCGGCGCAGAATGCGGCGGACAGCACTAAAAACAGCAAGAATCCCACCACGGCGATTGAGTACATTCAGAAGAACTATAAGGCGTTCGGTTTTTCTTCGGCTGCCGGACTGCTGCAACAGTTCAGAGATGAATGGACAGGAGACATGCTGGATATGCCGCAAAGCGACGCCTATGCGTTTCTCGAGGAAAACGGAGTTCCCGCAAGCGCAGCAATCAGCCGCGACCGGTTCTATGCGAATGGCAAGGTCGTCGGTAAAACGAAGTACGCATCGTACTACGACTATATTCAGGCGCTTGTTGAGAACAAGGCGATTGACAATACGGATCTGACGACCGCCGGTGCAAGAAACGAAAAATTTGGGAGGTAGCGGCTATGGATGCAAGGGAATTTACGAAAAAAAGGCGGAAGGGCGGCACCGCTGCATCTGCCGTTAAACCGAGCAGCCCGAATGCGCCGAATGCGCGTGAGTTTACAAAGAAGCGGCGTGAAAGAGGCGCACACATTTTGTATACGGCGCCGGAGCAGCGAACGCCGACACAGGACGAGCAGCGCAACCGCAACCGGCAAAACCTTGCATATCGGGCAAAGGTCAGAGCCTATGAAGAGGCGTATACAGACTATCTGAACACGCCGAAATACGCGTCTCCCAAGCTGGAAGAGAACGCAGGCGCAAAGCAGGGCGGCTCGGCTGCACTGTCGATACCGATTACCCCGGGAGAAAGCGCCATGCTTTTGCAGAAGGACAAGCGCGACGGGACGACCACACTCACGGACAGCTTTGCCAATCGCAAATATGTCCGTATGATGGGGTATGATCTCGACGCGGCAAAAGCGCGGCTGGGGGAGCTCGATGGGCAGATCAAAAGCGGGGAGGTCAACATTCCGAAAGACCCGACGGATTATGCCGGGACGGAATTTGGCATAATCAAGACAAGAGAGCGAAAGGAAAAGGAAGAAGAACGGCAGCGTCTGCAAAAGGAAATCGACGAGGTTGAGGCTTACAGAAAAGCTGTTCATTATGCGGGTCTTCCGGACAACGCAGACTTTGAGGAAAAGTCGGCGCGCGGTAGCGGCGCAGCGTCCGATGCGGTGTATTTCGATTATTCGAGCCGCGCTGACGAACTTGACCGAAAGCACCGCGCCGAATATGATGCGCTCCTCCGGGATTACGGCGAGGAAGAAGCAAACAAGTACCTTTATACACAGTTCGGCGCGCCTACGAATGCATATAAGCAGGATTTCCTTGAGGAGTTGACAGACGACGAGCGAAAAACTTTCAATTATCTGTTGAACACCGAGGGAGAAAAATCCGCAGAGGAATTCCTGCGCTTTATGCAGGGGAACCTGAATGCGCGCGCAGCATACAGGGACTATGCCAACGCGAAGCATGACGGCTTCATGGGCGGCGCAGCAGATATTCTGAACGCTTTATCATTCGGCGTAGGACAGGCGGTAAGCGGCGTCAAGAACATCTTCAACGACGAGGCGGATGATATTTCCTATGCGGAGGTCAAGAACGCACTCACCAGAGAAGGGCGCGTTGCGCGCGCCGAAACGGATGCCGGGAAGTGGATTGCCGGTGCTTCATATGACCTTGCCGCCACGGCGGGGAATATGCTGCCCTCTATCGCAATCGGTATGGTGAACCCAACCGCCGGTACAATCGCATTTTCTACATCTGCCGGTGGCAACTATAAGCAGGAAGCTCTGCGCGCCGGGTATACAGCAGAGCAGGCGACGCGGTACGGCGTTCTTGCAGGCGCAGCCGAAGGCGCGCTTCAAACGGTTCTCGGCGGCATTGTGCATGTCGGTGGCGGCGCGGTCGGCAATCTTGCTTCGCAGGGCATGACAAAAATCAGCAATGTCCTCGCAAAATGCAGCGTAAACGGCGAAATCGCGCTTCGTCTCGGCGCAAAGTATCTCGGCAATATGGCGGGCGAATTTTCAGACGAATATTTGCAGGAAATCCTTAACCCGGTGTTCCGCAACATCTGCCTTGACGAGAACAATCAATTCAAGCCGTTTACGGAGGAAGCGCTGTATGCCGGTATTCTCGGTGCGCTGAATGCGGGGCTGCTCAACATTACCGCGATTCCGGGCATGTATGCGGAAGCGCGCGAAGAAACGGGTGCAAACAAATTTCGGTATTACATCGGTGGCGTCAAGTCTCCGGATGCTGTCGGCGAAATTTCCATGCCGGGCGCGCCGGACGCCTCTGCGGAAGCGACGAGCGCAGAGCAGATCGTCACAATCCTCAAAGATTCCGGCGTTGACACTGAGACTGCCGAAAAAATGGCGCCGGATTTGCAGACCACAATCTCGGAAATCAAAGCCAAAGAAGCGGCAGTGGCAGCGGATATATCGTCAGATGTTGCAACGGGAGAAGGAAACGCGCAGAAACCGCAGACGAATACAACCGATGCACTTCGTGAGGCGGCGCGGGAGATGCTTGCCGAAGAAGCAGCAAAAGCAGACATGGGGAGAAAACTCGCGACCATGGACAAATGGTACGAGCAGCCGCAGACGGAGACGGCGGCGCAGCAGCCTGCCGCATTGCCTGCTGCATCGCAGAGCGTTATTCCCGAAGCCGCAGAGACAACCGTGAAGCGAAGCGGTCCTGCCACGGTCACTAAATATGAAGGCTTCAATTCCCGACGCTACAGCGACCCGTGGGTGGCACTCGTCGGCAAAAACGGACGCCTCGACTTCTCGCAGAAAATCGGCGGGTATACAGGCGGCTACAGAACCGGCGAAGCCGGGGAACTGTACATAACAAACCCGCAGAAAAATCAGATTTACGCATGTGGGCAGAAAGATTACCGCGGAAACAGCGGCGGCTATCAGTATGTGCAGTACAAAAACGGCGAGTTTGTCGAGGTGAAGAAAGACGAGCTCACAGAAAAGCTCGCGGAAATGCAGGAAACAAGCCCGCAGACGGTCGCGCAGAGCCGGGCGGATGCTGTGCGGGAGAGTGCGGCGACGCTTGGCAAGACCGGCGAACGCGTGCTGAACGAGATGTATAACCCGGAAACAAATGCAAGGGATTATGTCTACGGCATGACGGCATACTACAATGCCGGGAAGAACGGCACACCGATTGAGCAGGTCAATCCTGCGCCTGTGTTGACTGCGCCTATGCGCGAGGCGGCATATCTTGCCGGGCAGATGGATGCCGGTGCGGCGCAGAGTGCGTCCGGCGGAGAAGTGCAGCCTTCGGCGGCGGTTGAAAACATTCCCCTTGCAAAACAGGATACCGCGGCGTATAATGGAAGCATCAAGGAAAAGACGCTTGCGAGCGTTGCAGAACATCTTGCATCAAATACGGAGGACATCGGACATGGCACAGAAAGCGTGGAAGAAGTATCTGACGGAGGACGAGTACAACAGTCTGACGCCGGAGGGAAAGACGCAGGCGAAGTATTGGGCGGAGTACCTGCCGGAGATGTGCGCCGAGATGAAGGCGGACGGAACGCTGTACAAGCGCCTGACGTCGAACGGCAACCGGATATCCGAGATGCGGGCGCAGATGGCGTCGCAGGGGATGCCGGAGTGGGCAGCGCAGGAGTTCGTGAACGAGGAACTGTACAGCCCGCAGCCGGAGAAGATTCGGTAAACGGCGAGGACGCGAGCAAAGACCCGAATGGGCTGACCGAAGACGAAGTCGCTGCGCTGCTGGCATACAAGAGCGGCGGCAGCTATCAGCTGAATGCGAAACTGCGGGATGGGACGGCTCTTTCGGAGACGGAGCAGCAAACCGTCGAGAATCTTGATTCCGCATTGCAGAAACTTCGCCCGCATAAGGGCGTCGTATACCGCAACATCGGCTTTGACAGTGTCGGCGGGAAAGCCGCGCGAGATGCGTTTATGGCACAGCATACGGCGGGGAAGATTGCTCTTTATCCTGCGTATACTTCCACTTCTACAGCAGCGGACGGTTATACAGTGGAAGGCCAATATGCTGTTCATATGGTCATCGAGGGCGAAACCGGCAGCGACTTATCCGGGTACGGCAACAACACAGAAAGCGAAGTCTTGTTTGGCAGGGAGAAATATTTTGAAATCACCAAACTGGAATTTGCGGAAGATGGTACACCGACCGTCTATATGAAGGAGGTAATGGAAAATGGAGAAGCTGACAAAGGCGGAGAAACTGGCATTGGAAATCATCGCGGCGGAGTGTCACGAGGAGTTGGTGAAAGGAACACCGCCGGCGGTAATATCTCCAATTTGCAACGAGTGCAAGAAACGGGTGCACGCAAAGTGCAGCGAGCATCCGACGGGAATTCCGCGGGCAATCCTGTCCAACAGGGAAGCGTGCCCGATGTTCGAGCAGAAGTAACCGCCAAAATAGAGCAGGCAGCACAGGAGAACCCGCGCGGGAGCAACCTTGTCATCACCGAGAAATCGAAGTTCCCGACGACGCCGAAGACGCGCTTCAAAGCGAATGTCGAGGCAATCCAGGTTCTGCGCACGCTGATGCAGGAGAACCGCTACGCAACACAGGCAGAACAGGAAATCCTCGCGAAGTATACCGGCTGGGGCGGTCTTTCGAATGCCTTTGACGGCAAGAACGGCTTTGACGCAGAAGCGCGCCAGCTTCAGGCGCTGCTGGATGATGCGGAATACAAGGCGGCGCGCGCTTCGATTCTCGATGCGTATTATACCGCGCCCGCCATCATCAACGCCATGTACACCGGGCTTGAAAAGCTCGGCTTTGCGGGCGGCAGAATGCTTGAACCGAGCGCCGGTGTTGGGCGCTTCATCGGCGCGATGCCGCAGTCGCTTTCCGGCAAGGTGAAGTCGTGGACGGCGGTCGAGCTGGATAAGGTGACCGGCAGCATTGCAAAGTACCTGTACCCGAATGCGGATGTGCGCGTGATGGGCTTTGAGAGCGCGAAGATTCCGGACAGCTACATGGACGCCGTGGTCGGCAATGTGCCGTTCGGCAACATTTCCGTTGCGGACAAGCGTTATCCGGCGGCGGTCACGCGCTCGATTCACAACTACTTTATCGCAAAGGCACTGGACAAGGTTCGTCCCGGCGGCATTCTCTGCGTGATTACATCGAGCGGCACACTGGAAGCCGAACAAGGCGGCGCGCGCGAATACTTCATGAAGCAGGCGGATCTGATCGGCGCGATTCGCCTGCCGAACACGGCATTCGAAGGCACGGGAACGAATGTTGTCTCGGATATTCTCGTCTTCAAAAAGCGTGAACCCGGTACGCCGTATAAAGGTGAAGCCTTCGCCGCAATCGGTTATCGCCCATGGGAGGGCGCAAACATGTGGGGAAATTACGAAATCAACGAGTATTTCGTCAACCACCCCGAGATGGTGCTTGGCACACCGACCTACGCGACCGGGCAATACGGATATAGAACGCTGACCTTCAACCCGCTCGAAAGCCGCTACAGCCTGCAAACGCAGATTGAACGCGCCTTTGGCAAAATCAATGCGTGCATGGACTATCCGGCAAAGCCGAGCGCAGAAGAAACCAATGCTGCGGTGCGTGAGGCCTCCGGCAAGGCAAAAGACGGCACGATTGTCAAGCAGAACGGCAAAATCTATGTTGCGCAGGACGGCGCGCTTCGTGAAGCCGACGCTTCGGCGAGCGATACGGAAAAACTCTCTGCCTATGTTTCCGTGCGTGACACCGCGCATGAGTTGCGACAGCTTCAGCTGGAAGGTGCGGCAGACGGCAAGATTCAGGCAGCGCGCAAGGCGCTGAACAAGGCTTACGACGATTTTGTCGAGAAGTACGGTTATCTGAATGCGGCGAAAAACCGCAAGCTGATCCGCACGGACGCGGACTGCTATTCCACGCTTGCGCTGGAAGATTACGATGACGAGAAAAAAGTCGGCACAAAGACCGACATCTTCACGAAAAACACGATTGTACCGAACAAGACCATCACGCACACCGACACAATAGAGGATGCAATCGCCGTCTCCATGAACGAGACAGGCGCCGTAGACCCGGCGCGCATTGCCGCGCTGGTCGGGCAGAGCGAGGATGCAGTTACAAAAGACATGCTTCGCCGCGGTCTTGCGTTCAGGAACCGGGACGGCGAGCTGGAAACGGCGGCGTCTTATCTCTCCGGCAATGTGCGCGCGAAACTGCGTGACGCGGAGGCGCTGGCGGAGGGCGATCCTTCCTACAATCAAAATGTGGAGGCGCTGCGCGCGGTTGTCCCGGCGGACATTCCGGCGGACGAGATTGCCGTGCGACCCGGTGCAACATGGATTCCCGACAGCGTATATTCCGAATTTGCAAGTCACATGCTCGGCGGCGCGAGAAAAGATGCAGTCGTCATCAAGTACAATCGCGCGCTCGGTTCTTTCTCGATTGATTTGCGCCTGAATTATCTGCGCTATCGAAGCGAGAACAATACGACCTGGGGCACGAATGAAGTGCCGTTCATCGGCGGTCGTCAAAGCATTCTGAATGCGGCGCTGAACAATAAGAGCATCAACGTGTGGAAGGCAGACGGAGATCGGCGCGTGCTGGATGTTCAGGCGACAGCTGCTGCGCAGGAAAAGCTCGAAAAGGTGCTCGCGGAGTTTCAAAGCTGGATGTGGAGCGACGAGACGCGCAGAAGAGAACTCGGCACGCTGTACAACGACATTTTCAATGCTACGGTCCGTCCGAAGTACGACGGCGCAGGCTTCGCGGTCGCCGGAATGACGCCGGAAATGACCATGCACGAGCACCAGGTCAAGGCTGCTGAGTTTGCGATCTATGGAGGCGGCAACACGCTGCTTGCACATCGCGTCGGCGCCGGAAAGACGCTTGAGATGGCGGCAATCGCAATGAAGCTGCGGCAGCTCGGCGTTGTCAAAAAGCCCGCGTTTGTCGTGCCGAAACATCTTGTCCCGCAGTGGGGCTCTGAGTTCATGAAGTATTTCCCGGCTGCAAAGCTGCTCGTGCTTGAACAGAACGATTTTACTCCGGCTAACCGCAAAACCTTTATGAATCGGATTGCCACCGGCGACTATGACGCTGTTATCATGAGCTATGAGCAGTTCGGCGCCGTTCCGATGTCTGCGGAAAACCAGGAGGCGTTCTATCAAGCGCAGATCGACGCACTGGAAGATGCAATCAACGGAAGCAAGCGCGGCGGTCGCGATCCGTCCCTGCGCGATATGGAGCGGAGCAAAAAGGCGCTGGAAGCCAAACTCAAAAAGCTCGGCGACATAAAGCGGGACGACGGCAACACGGCGTTTGAAGAACTCGGCATTGACGCGCTGTTTGTGGATGAAGCGCATAACTTCAAGAATCTGTTCTACTCGACGAAGATGAACGGCGTCTCCGACCTTGGCGACAAGGAAGGCAGCCAGCGCGCATTTGACCTGTATATGAAGGTCAGATGGCTGCAAAAGCTGAACGGCGGGCGCGGTGTGGTCTTCGCGACGGCGACGCCTATCATGAACAGCGTGGTCGAGCTGTACACGATGCAGCGCTATTTGCAGGGCGACAAGCTGGACGCGATGGGTCTCTCGGACTTTGACGCATATGTGAATCAGTTCGGCGAGGTCAAGACCGTCCGCAAAATGAAAGTCGGCGGCAACGGCTACGATCTGCGGCAGAGCCTTGCAAAATACAAGAACACGGCAGAGCTTCAGCAGCTTTTCCGTTCCTTTGCCGATGTTATCGTGGACGCCGATGAACTTCCGTGGCTGAAAATCCCGAAGATGAAGGGCGGTAAGCGCATTGTTGTCGAGTGCGAACCGAGCGAATTCCAGCATACATTCATGCAGGAACTCGGAAAACGCTCGGAGGCGCTGCGCGGCGCAGGCAAGGGCGGCAAGGAAGACCACATCTTCAAAATCTTCGACGACGGCAAAAAAATCAGCTACACACAGCGCATGATTGACCCGTCGCTTCCGTATGAGGACGGCGGCAAGGTGATGAAGTGCGTGGAGAATGTCTATCGGATCTGGGAAGAAACGAAAGACGACCGCATGACACAGTTGATTTTCTGCGACAGAGGTACGCCGGATGGCGCAGAATCCGCGAAAGGCGTGAACCTCTACGCAGACATCAAGAATATGCTGGTCGGTAAGGGCGTTCCCGCAAATGAGATTGCATTCATTCACGAAGCGGTCAACGAAAAGCAAAAAGACAAGCTGTTTGAAGCGGTGCGCAACGGCGATATTCGCGTGCTGATCGGATCGACGGCGAAGATGGGCACGGGCATGAATGTGCAGAACCGCATTACGGCGCTGCACGAGCTGAACGCGCCCGACCGTCCGGGTGACCTTGAGCAGAACGAAGGACGCGCGCTGCGACAGGGCAACATCAACGACGAAGTCGGCGTGTATGTGTACATCACGAAAGAAACCTTCGACAGCCGCCAATGGGACGCACTCAGCCGGAAGAACACCTTTATTCATCAGATGATGAAGGGCGAGTACAGCGGGCGCGAAGCGGTCGGCGACGGCGAGCTGACGCTTTCCGCCGCGGAGATTTCCGCGATTGCCTCCGGCAATCCGCTGATTATGGAGCAGTTTGAGGTCTCGGAAAAGGTCAAGAATCTCGAAAACCTCGAGCGCGCGCACAGAAAAGAAGTTGCACTTGCAAAGGATCGCATTGAGGATGCGAAGAAGAAAATCGCGTCCGATACGGAGAACCTCAGCAAATACAACGCTGACATCAAGGTGCGCGAAGACACATCCGGGGACAAGTTCTCCATGACGGTGAACGGAAAACGCTACACGGAGCGCAAGACCGCAGGCGAAGCGCTGATTGCAGCCGCAAAGAAGCATCTGGATGCCGGCAGCACGACGGAAACCTATACGGCGGTCGGCGGCTTCGCCGGGTTCGACCTTTATGTGACGAATAAGGGCGACATGGTTCTCCGCGGCGCGGCACAGTACCGCGGCACGGTGAATATGCAGAGCGCAGTCGGTACGATTCAGGCGCTGGAAGCAATTCCGAAGCGGCTGGACGCACTTCGCGCAGGCGCGGAAACGCGTATCGCGGAAAACAAGGCGGACATTCCGAAGCTGGAAAAAGCGGCGGCGACGCCGTTCGACAAGGCGGATGAGCTTGTAGCCGCGCGCGTGCGCGAGGCGCAGATCATAGAGCAACTGAATCCGAGCCGAGAGCCGGAGCCGGAAATGTTCGATGACGACGGAGACGGTGTCGAAATGCGTCGCGATGCTTCGGCTGGCGGCGATACAAAGGCGGCGATGGCTTCCGATTCGCGTGAGGCACAGTGGCAGGCGGACCGCGTCGGCGAAGACAAACAGCCGATGCGCCTTGATGAGCTGATTGAAAAAATCCGGCACGATTTTGAAGTCAACATCACGAAAGGTCATGTGCGCGGAAAGGGCGTGATGGGTCAGTACAACACGCGCGACGAAGGTATCCGCGTGCGCAATGCAAACGATTTGCCGACGGCGCTGCACGAGCTGGGGCATCATCTCGACAACAACTGCAAGATTCTCAAAAATGCGCCGAAGGACGCGATGAAAGAACTCGTGGACAATTTCGGCGAGGACAACAAGAGCGCATACCCGAAGAGCGAATGGGGGCGGGAAGGCTTTGCCGAGTATGTGCGCAAGTTCATGCAGAACCGCGAAACGGCGGCAATCGACTATCCTGCGTTCACAAAGCATTTTCTTTCGAGTTTTTCCGGCAATGACCTTGCGAAGATTGAGCAGCTCGCGGATGAGGTCAATGCATATTATTCGCTCGACGCGGACAGTGCAGCATCGTCGATTCGCCTGCGCGAAGAAAAAATGCCGGATGCGAGACCCTTTGATGAAAAAATCAAGGCGAAGGCGGACGCGCTCTATCAGGCATGGGTGGACAGTCTGAACGGCATCAAGCGCTTCGACCGTGCGACCGGCGCGAATACATACATCCTCGCGTCAAACTCTGCGTATGCGGATGCGGTTGCCGGTAACATTCTTATCGGCGATCTGACGGATGCGAACGGACAGTATGTTGCGCCCGGTCTGACGACAGCGCTGCAAGGCGTCAATGTGAAAAACAAGGAAGAATACAGGGCGTTCGGCGAATACCTCGTTGTGCGGCACGGTCCGGAGCGACTCAAAGAAGGCATGCGCGTGTTTGCGGACGACCGCAAGAATTCAACGGCGTTTATGAATCGCCGTGAGACGGAGCTTGCGGCAAAATACCCGGAATTTGAGGCAGCGGCGGACAGACTTTATGAATTCCAGCGACAATTCCTCGACACATGGGGCGTTGACACCGGGCTTATCTCGGAAGAAACAGCGCAGAGCTGGGCGGCGCGCTGGCAGTATTATGTGCCGTTTAATCGCGCCGTCGGCGATAAGGCAGGGATTGGGGCAAAGCGCGGGTTTGCCAATCAGAACAGCACAATAAAGCGCGCGCGCGGCAGCGGTCTTGATGTGATGCACCCGGTTGACAACATCATCAACAACATTGTGAAGATGGTCAACGCTGGTATTCGCAACAATGTCATGCGAGAGATTACGGACGCAGCGCAGAAGCTCGGCGCAAACGCCGAATGGATGGAAAAAGTGCCGACACCGATGCGGGCGAACAAGGCAAGCCTTGTCGGCGTCAAAGGCTGGCTGCACGAGCAGTTCTCCGGCAGCGAGATGGACGACGCCGGGATAGACGAGGCACTTGACATCATCGGGCAGCTTGACGATATTCTCGTACAGTACAGGCGCGGCAAGGCGTTCGGCGATGTCGTGACGGTGCTGAAAGACGGCAAGCCGGAGTTTTGGAAGATCAACGATCCGCTTCTGCTTGCGTCGCTGACCAATCTTGCGCCGCCGAAGATGAAGGGCATACTGGACGCCTATGCGGTGGTCACCCGGTTCATCACGGGCAACATCACGGGCAATAACCTGATCTGGTCTCTGTTCTCCAATTTCCCGCGCGACCTCGGTACGCTTTTTACCTATTCCAAGGTAAAGAATCCGCTTCGCATTTTGTCTTCCATGGGTTCAGCCTATGTAAATACATTCAAGGGAAAAAATGCAAGCCCCTATTATCGGGAATACCTTGCCATGGGCGGCGGCAAAACCAGCGCGTATACTGCGGACAACGACCTTGCAAAGAAAGTCCGTGAAAAGATGATGCGCAAGAAGATTGACGTAAATCCGCTGGACTGGATTTCGTTCATGAGCGACCTCATCGAACTGGGACCGCGCTATGCGACCTACAAGATGATGCGCGAAAACGGAATGACGCCACAGGAGGCTTTCTACGAAGCTACGGATGTGACCGTGAATTTCCGCCGAGGCGGTATCGTTTCGCGGGAAATCAATAAGGGGATTCCGTTTTTCAATGCATCTGTGCAGGGGCTTGATAAATTCGGGCGGTGGATTACTGCAGCAGATGCACCGAAGGACATGCGGGGGAAGGTCGTGCGCGGTCGTGTCTCCGCATATTTGGCGATCGGCGCGGCGCTTGCGGCACTGATCTACGGCATCAACAATGCGGACGATGACAAAGAAGAAGACTACCAGCAGCTGTCCAATTATACGAAGAACAGCTATTGGTGCATTCCGATTGGGGACGGTAAATATTTTGCCATTCCGAAGCCGCGCGAACTTGCTGTGTGGTCTTCGCTTTGCGAGACCGCCATGGAATACGGCATCGGCGAGAATGACCATGCATTTGACGGTTTCTATGATTATGCGGTAAATGCGTTTCTTCCGTCTGTTGCGTCGGACTTCGCAAAGGGAGATTGGCGGAATGCTCTCGGCTCGCTTGCCGTCTTCGGAACCGGCGTGCACATGGTGGCAAACCGGGATTTTCTCGGCAGACCCATTGAAAGCACTGGGCAGGGATATCTCGAACGGAAGGACAGATACAATGAACGTACAAGCAAAATCGCATATTGGGTCGGGCAAGCTACAAATACAAGTCCGCAGATGATTGACTATTTCTTTGAGAATGTGCTCGGCGGCTTCTGGAAAGCGCAGAAAGCGCTATTCCCGGTCGGTGGTGAAAGTGTAGACTACACGCTCGGCGTGTACAACACCTACATCAAGGACAACCAGTATTCGACCGACTTGACAAATTGGCTGTATGACAAAGCGGAAAAGAGCAGTCAGACCAGCAAGAGCGATCCGAAGAATCTCGACAAGAAGATTGTCGCAAAAACGGACGATTGCATGCGCGAGTTCTACGGAAATTACAATAAACTCGCGAAGAACCTCGCAAGCTCTCCGGCGACACGCGGGACGCGGCAGGCGGTGCTGTCCATGATAAACGAATACCGCAAGGCGTCCGACAGCGGCGCGCAGACAGATGCGCAGAAGGCTGTGTATGCAGTCTGCGCTGCCGTCGGCGACACATCGCTGCTTCCGGCGGTTATGCCGGTTGTCGTCAGAGACGGACAGAAAGGCGATCACGAGCTCGGCGCGGTGCAGTATGTGGAGTATCAGCTTGAATACAATCGGTTCTACTGGGAGTACGCGGAGGATGTGCTCGGCGGTATGACAGACGACGCGGACAAAATCCGCGCGCTGAAATCGGCAAAAACGATTGCAAAAGAGCGGGCGACCTCGAATGTGCTTGCGCGTATTGGCGCACCGAAGACGAAGTTCGACGAGAAATACGGCGACATCAGCGGCATTACGGATGTGGACATTGTCAAGTTCCGGGATGAAATCGACCTCGCCAATGACGATG
>ENA-UONV01002112-UONV01002112.1-human-gut-metagenome-genome-assembly--contig:-CS4-NODE-2112-length-15300-cov-7.768908_pt1 | contig 15300 bp, 13 predicted proteins | sample MGYA00242461_ERZ724008 | MGnify/ENA metagenome assembly ERZ724008 | reverse complement strand
GATGAGAGAAAGATCAACCGGAACGACTTTGAAGCGGAGTTCTGGATTGGCGGAAACCACAAATAATGAGCCCCCGGCGGCGCTGGATGCGCGCGGCCGGGGGCTTTGGCGACGGCGGGAGCGTCAGGCCGAACGGGTGCTGCCAGAGGGAAAGCTCTGGCGGCAGGCGTTTGAACTGAACAAGTCATTCCTTTTTATAATAGGCGTCCGGGGCGGGCGCTTTGGGGGCTTGTATACCCGTTAATCTTGTGACTGTGTGGGCCACAGAAAAGAAACCAACACGAAAAGTTTACCGGACAGGGAGGGCGCCGGGATGCGAAAAAGCTACATCCGGGAAAAAAGGACCCTTTGCGGGGACACATACCAGGCCGTGGGCATTTACCCCGTGACGGATCAGGAGCACCGCCAGCGGGGCAAGAAGCGCAAAGAGAGCGACAAGGGCCAGAAAAGCCGGAACAAGGCCGCCAGTCTGCGCCGTCGACTGCGCAAGGTGCTGGCCAATTTTGACCAGAACGGCTTTTACCTGACCGCTACATACGAGGACGCCTACCTGCCCGAGGACGAGGAAGGCTGCTGGCGGGACGTGAGAAACTACGCCCGGCGAGTGCAGCGGGCGGCACGCAAGCGGTTTGGCGTGCGGGGGACCTGGCTGAAGTTGATGCTGTGGGCCGTGCGCAACGGCGAGGCCGGGCGGCTGCACATGCATGGCTTTGCCCAGTGCCCGGGGCTGAGTGAGGCAGAGCGGCGGGAGCTGCGGTATATGCTGGAGGATCTATGGCGGCGGCGTGTCCCCGGCACACGGGAGTTTGAGCCCATGGGCACCATGAACGCAGACCGGATCATCATGAAGAAGATCCTGGGCATTGACGGGCAGGGTACGAGCGGCACGGTGGGGTACATCTACGGCCACAGCTTCCGGCGGTGCCTGGAAACCAGCAACCTGACCCTGCCGGAGGAGCAGCCGGCAGCTGACACCAAGTGGAGCCGCCGCCAGCTGCGGGAGGCCTGCAGCGAACACGCGGAGGACCCGGCGTGGTGGGAAAAGCAGTTCCCGGGATGGGAGTGCGTCAAAATACAAATCTTTGACCCCGGCGGGCTGCACGAGAATGCCGAGCCCCGGCCGGAGGGCTGGGAAGCCACCGAGCCGCAGGCTTATGTGATCCTGCGGAGGCGGGAGCTTGCGAAAGTTCGCACATGACAGACAAGATAATTTTATTTTGCGCGTAAAATAGGCGGTTTGTGCGGGGAATGCGTGAGATACCAGCTAAAAACGGCAAAAAAAGCAGGAAAGGCGGCGGGCAGTGACCAAAAAGCAGCGGAAAGAGGTGCGCAGGGCGCTGCGGCAGTACGACGGGCGCAGCAAGTGGGCGGCTGTGCTGGCCCGGGTGCAGGACTACTATGCACGGACAGACCCTGCCTGCTGGGAGCTTTTGCGGATGCGCTACCTGGAGGGCATGCGGGAAGAAGACGTGATCCGGGCGCTGTACATCGGGCGGACGACCTACTACAGCAAGGAGCTGGAAGCGCTGAGCACGGTGGGAATCTATGCGGCAGCGGCGGGGCTGCTGGATGCGGAATGACAGCTGCGGGGACGCAGAGGGATGGCTGAGCGCTGCGGCGCGCGGCCTTTTTGTGCTGTCGAAAAAGTCCGGAGGTTTTTTGTGCAGCGGTTTGCGATAGACTGGAACCATGAGCACAGAGGGAGGGCCTGGGATGGCACAGCGGAAATACTGCAAAAATACCGTGCCGGGCCGACAGGGGCGCGGGAAAAAGTACCCGGCCAAGGTACGGGCCGAGGTGGTGATGGCCATGATCGGTTCCAACTCCATCTGCGCAGTGGCCCGGAAGTACGGCGTGCCGGAGAGCACCATCCGCAGCTGGATGGCCGAGGAGGCCGGAAAGCCGGACGGGGTGTTTGCCGAGGCCAGAGCCCAGGCAGCGCGGGAGATCGCAGCCCGGGCGGCGCTGGGAGCCCGGGCCCAGGTGGGCTACCTGCAGCAGCGGGTGGCCGAGAACAGGCGGGCCAGCGAGATCTGCACAAAGCTGCGGGCAAAGCTGGACGAGGATGCCCGGGCCCGGGACTTTGCGATCGGCGGGCTGCTCAAGAGTGAGGCCGAGGACCTGCAGGACGCGGCGGAGACGGGGCTTGTGGTGCGCAGCGCACCTGGGACCTATGACCGGCAGCTCTCCGACGGCGAGCGCACCGAGCTGGCAAAGCAGCTGGAGCGGTATGAGGCGCTGGCCATGACCGACAAGGACGCGGCGAACGTGGCCACGGTGCTTTTGAACGCTGCGGCCAATGCGGCGGCGCTGGTGCCGCGGGACGAGGGCGGCAGCCAGAGCACTGCCCCGGCGGTGCTGATGGAAGCAAAGGACGACGCAGAGCAGCAGGAGGTGGTGCTGGATGGCACGGCAGGAGATTAACGGCCGGCCCATCATCTGGCGGCCGCAGCCGAGGCAGGCGGCCTTTATGCGGCGCAGCGAGGACGAGGCCCTGTACGGCGGGGCGGCCGGCGGCGGCAAGAGCGACGCGCTGGTGATCGAGGCGCTGCGGCAGGTGGATGTGCCCAACTACCGGGCATTGATCCTGCGCAAGACCTTTCCCCAGCTGCGGGAGCTGATCGACAAGACCATGCAGTACTACAAGTCCGCATTCCCCAAGGCCCGGTACAACGCCAGCAACCACTGCTGGACCTTCCCCAGCGGGGCGAAGATCTATTTTGGCAGTATGTTCCGGTCCCAGGACAAATACAACTACCAGGGCCAGCAGTTTGATTTTATCGGGGTGGACGAGCTGACCCACTTCACCTGGGAAGAGTACAGCTACCTGATGAGCCGCAACCGCCCCAGCGGGCCGGGCACACAGGTGTACATCCGGGCCACGGCCAACCCCGGCGGCATCGGCCACGGGTGGGTGAAGGCCCGGTTCATCACGCCGGCACCCCCGGGCACCCGGATGGTGCAGCTGGTGGACGTGAAGAAGCCGGACGGCACCGTGGAAAAGCTGCGGCGCACGCGGGTGTTTATCCCCTCCACCATCTTTGACAACCCGGCACTGCTGAAAAATGACCCGGGGTATCTGAACAACCTGGCGTCCTTACCGGAGGCGGAGAAGCAGGCGCTGCTCTATGGCAGCTGGGACAGCTTTTCCGGCCAGGTGTTCACCGAGTGGCGCAACGACCCGGCCCACTATCAGGATCAGCGCTGGACCCACGTCATTGCCCCGTTTGCCATCCCGAAGCACTGGCAGATCTACCGGGGGTTCGACTTCGGGTTTTCCAAGCCGTTCTCGGTGGGGTGGTATGCGGCCGATGAAGAGGGGCGGCTCTACCGCATCAAGGAGCTGTACGGCTGCACCGGCCGCCCCAACGAGGGCCTGCGCATCGACCCGGTGGAGCAGGCCCGCCGCATCCGGGAAGCAGAACAGAACGACCCGCTGCTGCGTGGGCGGGTCATTCACGGCATCGCCGACCCGGCCATCTTCGACGAGAGCCGGGGCGAGAGCATCGCCGCCATGATGGAACGCAGCCCGAACTTTCTGCACTGGTCGCCCGGCGACCACACCCGCCTTGCGGGCAAGATGCAGTTCCACTACCGGCTGAACTTTGACACCGACGGCAGACCCATGCTGCAGGTATTCAACACCTGCAAGCACTTTATCCGCACCATCCCGAACCTCGTATACGACGAAAGCAACGTGGAGGACATCGACACCCGGCAGGAGGACCACATTTACGACGAGTGCCGCTATGTGCTGATGGAAAACCCCATCAGCCCGCCGGTGCGCTGTGCGGCACCGCCCATGCCCGACGACCCGCTGGAACTGCACAAGCGGGCAAGATTTTACCGAATTTGAACCTCTCAGGCAGCGCTCCCGAAGGGGCGAGCTTATAAAGATGAAAAGGAGAAACGCGATGGACGAATACGAGAACGAAGCTTTGCCGGTGGGCGAAGCACAGGTGGCCGAGGCGATGCAGACTTTGCAGCGCTACAAGGCCGGAAAGGCGGCACTGGACAAGCGCATTGTGGATAACGAATTGTGGTTCCGCATGGGGCACTGGAAAAATTACCAGAACCCCATGATGCCTGGCAAGGCCCAGCCTTCCAGCGGGTGGCTGTTCAACAGCATCGCCAACAAGCACGCCGACGCCATGGACAACTACCCGGAACCCAACGTGCTGCCCCGGGCGGCGGACGACGAGGAGACCGCGAAGGTACTCTCCAAAATCCTGCCAACGGTGCTGGAACAGTGCGACTACGAGACGGTGTACAGCGACACCTGGTGGCGCAAGCTGAAGACCGGCACCGGCGTGAAGGGCATCTTCTGGGACCCGACGGCCCGCAAGGGCCTGGGCGAGATCAGCATCCGCAGCGTGAACCTGCTGATGCTGTACTGGGAGCCGGGCGTGGAGGACATTCAGGACTCGCCGAACCTGTTCAGCCTGAGCCTGGCAAACTCGGAACAGCTGGAGGCGCAGTACCCGCAGCTGAAGGGCCACACCGGCCACAGCCTGGACGTGGCAAAGTACATCCACGATGACAGCATCGACACCGCCGACAAGAGCGTGGTGGTGGACTGGTACTACAAAAAGGCCCAGCCCGGCGGGCAGACGGTACTGCACTACTGCAAGTATTGCAACGGCATCGTGCTGTATGCCAGCGAGAACGACCCGCAGTACGCGGAGAGCGGCTTTTACGACCACGGAAAGTATCCCTTTGTGTTCGACCCGCTGTTCCGCGAGGAGGACAGCCCGGCGGGCTTCGGGTACATCGACGTGATGAAGGACACCCAGACCGCCATTGACGAGATGAACCACGCCATGGACGAGAACGTGAAACTGGCAAGCAAACTGCGCTTTGTGGTGAGCGACTCGGCCGGGGTGAGCGAGGAAGAACTGGCGGACTTCAGCCAGGACATCGTGCATGTGGTGGGGCGGCTGAACAGCGACACCTTTATGCCGCTGCAGACCAGCGTGCTGAGCGGCAACTGCATCACCTACCGGGACGACCGGGTGAACGAGCTGAAGGAGGTCAGCGGCAACCGGGACGTGAGCCAGGGCGGCACTACCAGCGGCCTGACCGCGGCCAGCGCCATTGCGGCCCTGCAGGAAGCGGGCAGCAAGCTGAGCCGGGACATGCTGAAAAGCGCGTACCGCTCCTTTGCGAAGGAGTGTTACCTGATCATTGAGCTGATGCGCCAGTTCTACGACGAGCAGCGGGTGTTCCGCGTTACCGGAGAGACGGGACAGACCGAGTACACCCCCTTCAGCGCGGCGCAGCTGCGGGCCGTGCCGGGCGGCGAGATCGGCGGGGTGCAGCTGGGCGACCATGAGCCAGTGTTTGACATCACGGTGAGTGCGGCCAAGAAGAGCACCTTCAGCCGCCTTTCTCAGAACGAGACGGCGAAAGAGTGCTACCAGATGGGCTTCTTTGCGCCGGCCAACGCCGACGCGGCCCTGGCGGCGCTGGACATGATGGACTTTGAAGGCATTGAGAAGGTGCGCCAGCGGGTGAGCGAGAACGGCACGCTGTACCAGCAGCTCCAGCAGATGGCGCAGCAGATGCAGAAAATGGCGGCCATCATCGACCAGCAGAACGGCACCAACGTGAGCGAGGCGGCAGGAGCGGCTGCGCAGGCGGCGGGCAGCACGGGTGGCGGCAGCGGCAGCAGCAATGTGACCCGCAGCACCACCAACAGCCTGGGCGCTGCGGTGGGCGAAGGGAACAACAGTCTCTCGACACAGGCGGCCAAGCGGGCCATGAATGCGAACAACCCGAACAAAGAATGACGGGGGACGTTCTCTTTTGCCGCACAAAAGAGAACCAGAAAAGCGCCAGCGATTTCGACGCGCTGGACCCACGAGAAAGGGGCTGCTCGCCCCTTTCAGACCCCAAAGAAGAAGTCGAAACGGAAAAAAGCTAGCCGCTGCGCTTAACGCTTTTTTCTCGGCTCTCCGATTGGAACAGGAACGACAGGAGGAAAACGGCGTGATCAAAGTGGAAATGATGCAGACCGACAAGGGCTATAGTGTAGCAGCAAGCGGCCACGCAGACTATGCACCCAAAGGCCAGGACATTGTGTGTGCGGCAGTGAGCGTGCTGCTGCAGACGCTGGCCAACAAGGTGGAGGAGGCTGCACGGCAGAAGCAGCTGGAGAGCAGCTGCGTGCAGCACGGTGAGTCTTTTGTGGTGCAGGCAAAGCCCAGCGGCGGCATGACCGGAATCATGGTTGCTGCATGGTACGACTTTGTGGAGGAAGGGCTGAGCGAGCTGGCCGGGCAGTACCCGGACCATGTGGAGTTGTACATTTACGATGACAGCGACGGCTGCGATGCGCCGGAAAAGGCACTGAACCTGCAGAAATTTGCCGAAGGTGGAGACGGCGGCGCAGGTGCTGCAGAGGGCGGTGCGGCGGAAGCTGCGGCCCCGGCGGTGCAGGCACCGGCTTTGCGGCCGGCGCAGGAGCGGCTGGCACGGCGCAGCGGGGCGCTGAAGGGCAAGGCGGCAGGCGGGGAGAAACTCCCCCAGCCGCCTGCGGGCGGCAGCCCCCTCAAGGAGGGGGCCTCTGGCAGTGAGAGTGACCCGGCGGAAGCGGAGAAGCACCAGGAACCTGCCAAGGAGCCCAAGGCCGAAAAGACCCCGGAGGAGCGCCGGAGAGCCTTTGGCGAGATGGTGCAGGGCGAATACAGCGACGTGTTCCAGGAGATGATGCAGCGGGCCATTGATAAGGCCACGGAGAACATCCGGCAGAATCCGCAGGTGGCGCGGCTGACCCAGGCACTGGCCAATGCCTACGGCGTGGACACCGATGACATGGACGGCCTGATCGAGGCGGTGGAGAACGGCCGCGTGAAGGACGAGAAATATTACGAGGACCTGGCCCAGCAGCGGGGTGTGAGCGTGAAAACGGCCCGGGAGCTGGACAAGATGGAGAGCGACCTGAAGCGCAGCAACACCCGCAACGCCCAGCTGCAGGCCATGCAGCAGGAAGCAACCCGCCAGCAGCGGGTGAGCCAGATCCAGGCACAGTGGGAGGCCCAGGCCGCCCAGCTGAAGACCCAGTACCCGGATTTTGAGCTGCAGGAGGTGCTGGCCAACGAGCAGGTGGCCGACCTGATGCGCCGGGGCGTGAGCCTGCCGGACGCTTACCGGGCCGCCTACTTTGACCACATCATGCAGCAGGCCACGGCCCAGACCGCCCAGAAGGTGGAGCAGGGCGTGGCGGCACGCATTCAGCAGCGGGCCAGCAGACCCGGCGAGAACGGCACCCGGCCAGGCGGCGCGGTGACCACCCATGTGGACGTGGCCAGCATGAGCCGCCGCCAGCTGGAAGACCTGGAACGCAGGGCACGCCGGGGCGAGAAGATCACGCTGTAACGACTTCCCACACGAGGGTGTGAGAACATAAACCTTTGAAGGAGGACCAAACCATGAAATGGAAGAAGATGAACCTGCAGCTGTTTGCGGATGCGCACGAGCAGCTGCAGAACACCACTGGCAGCTCCGGCATGAGCGCCGAGATGAAAACCTTTTACGAGCGCCGCCTCATCGACCAGGCGCTGCCGGCGCTGGTGCATGACCAGTTCGGCGACAGCTACCCCATCCCGGCCAACAACGGCAAGACCATTGAGTTCCGCAAGTATGACGCGCTGCCCAAGGCCACCACGCCCCTGACCGAGGGCGTGACCCCGGAAGGCCAGGCCCTGACCGTGACCACGGTGACCGCTGAGGTGCACCAGTACGGCGGCTGGGTGCCCCTGACCGACATGGTGCAGATGACCACCATTGACAACAACGTGGTGCAGGCCACCAGCGTACTGGCCAGCCAGAGCGGCCGCACCATGGACACCATTGTGCGCGACATTCTGGCCGGCGGCACCAACGTAATCTACGCCCCCAAGGTGAGCGACGGCGTTGAGACCCCCGTGAGCAGCCGTGCGGGCCTGGACGCCACGGCCCAGCTGACGGTGGACCTGATTGAGCAGGCGGTGGCCCAGCTGAAGGTGCAGAATGCTGATCCCATCGGCTCTGCCGGCGGCAGCTATGTGTGCATCATCCACCCGTACACGGCCTACGACCTGAAGAAGGACCCGGCCTGGGTGGAGGCCCACAAGTACGCCAGCCCCGAGGAGATCTTTGAGGGCGAGATCGGCAAGATCGGCAACGTGCGCTTTGTGGAGACCAGCGAGGCAAAGATCTGGACGGGCACCGGCTGCCCCAGCGGCCTTGCGGTGTTTGGAACCCTGGTGCTGGGTGCCCACGCCTACGCCACCACCGAGCTGGAGGGCGGCGGCCTGGAGCACATCGTGAAGCAGCTGGGCTACGGCGATGACCCCCTGAACCAGCGTGCCTCTGTGGGCTGGAAGGCCGTGAAGACCGCCGAGCGTCTGAGCGAGCAGTACATGGTGCGCATTGAGAGCTGCAGCGCACGCTACAGCGCCAAGGCGAAGGCAAACTGAGGAACGGAGGATGAACACAAAATGGCAGTGAAGAAAGAAACCGCCCAGCAGGCTGCAGAAGAAGCCACCCAGGACACCAAGGACGTGCAGGCGGAGAAGCCCGCCACCGAGGTGATCCACCTGTTCAAGGACAACGGCCGCTACTCCAGCGCCCGTTTTGTGAGCGTGAACGGCGAGGCGTACCTGATCCAGCGCGGCGTGGACGTGGAGGTGCCTGCGGCGGTGGCCGAGGTGCTGCGCCACAGCGAAGAGATGGACAACGCGGCCAACGCAAAGATCGAGGCGGCCCAGGCGGCGGCGCAGAACGTGCCGGCACTGCAGAAGCTGTAACCCTCTCACCGGCCCTGTCCGCCAATGGCGGCGCGGATGCCGGAGCTCCCCCGAAAGGGGAGCCACGAATCAAAGAAGAATACACCCGGTACGGCAGGCACTTGCTGTGCCGGGTGTTTTTGCTAAGGAGGCGGAACGATGACAGCCGGAAAAGCGATAGAACTTTGTGACCAGATGCGGCCGAACAACGACTTTGGGGACGAGATGAAGCAGATGTGGCTGCGCCAGTGCGACGCGCGGCTGCGGCAGACGGTGGTGAACCGCTCGGCCTGCGGGGACTTTGACGCTGTGGGCGCCGACATGGCCGGGGACGGGCTGGAGTATGACACCCAGCTGCTGGCACCGGATGCCTTCAGCGCACTGTACCAGCACTGGCTGTGCGCCCAGATGGACCTGGCCTTGGGCGAGACGGTCCGGGCGGTGAACGAGCTGCAGATGTACAGTGACTACTGCCAGGAGTTTGCAGCCTGGATGCGGCAGAAATACCCCCCGGCGGGCGGGGTGCAGTGGAGGTACTGAGAGATGATCGACGGGACGAACCTGAACCAGCTGACCGGCAGCCGCCAGCTGCTGCGGGCCTTTGGGGGCATCAACGAGACGTACAGCTGCAGCGAGGCGGAGCTCTCGGCGGCGCTGAATTTCTCCGGCCGGGGATTTCCGGCGCTGCAGACCCGGGCCCTGCGCAAGAAGGTGCGGGATGTGGAAAAAGTAAACGGCATGTACCACCTGAACGGGCTGCTGATCTGCCGGGGCACGGGGCTGGAATATGCCCCGGACGGGCAGACCGGCCGCACGGCGGCGGTGACGCTGGAGAATGTGCTGACGGACGACCGCAAGGCGCTGGCCGGCATGGGCAGCAAGGTGCTGATCTGGCCGGACAGGCTGGCCTTTGACACCGAGACCGGCCAGCTGGAGCCGCTGGGGGCGAAGTGGGAGCTGGGCGACCGGAAGATGACCGTGTGCCCCTGCGACACGGAGGGCAAGATGTACGAGGTGGCCGGTGCAGGCGACACGGAGCCGGAGAGCCCGGAGGACGGGCAGCTGTTTTTGAAGGGCGAAGCCGGGAACCTGTACGACTATGAGAGCGTGCTGGAAAAGTGGAGCGCCAAGAGCGGCAAGTGGGTGCAGGTGCTGGTGAACACGGTGCGCATGACCTGCCCGGGGATCGGGAGCCTGCTGAAGGAGGGCGACACGGTGACCCTGACCGGCATGCCGCAGGCGGTGTGTGACGCGCTGGCGGCAGACCTGAACGGAGAGATCGTGGTGCAGGCGCTGGAAGGAGACGACCTTGTGGCCAGCCTGACCCCGGCCCAGGACAGCAGCCGGTACTATGGCAGCTGGACGGTGACGGCCACGGGCGCCAGCTGGCGCAGCCTGGACGGGGCACGCACCGAGAACGAGGGCCTGGCCGTGAGCATCACGCTGGAGCGGCGGGTGCCGGACCTGGACTTTGTGACCGAGCAGGGCAACCGGGTGTGGGGCTGCAGCAAGAAGGAAAACACCATTTACGCCTGCCGCCTGGGCGACCCCACCAACTGGTACAGTTACCGGGGCATTGCAGCTGACAGCTACGCCGTGAGCGTGGGCAGCGACGGAACCTTTACCGGCGCGGCCAGCTGCATGGGGTATGTGCTGTTTTTCAAAGAAAACTGCATCCACAAGCTGTACGGCTCCAAACCCAGCGACTACCAGCTCTCCAGCGTGCGGTGCCGTGGTGTGGCAGCCAACGCCGCCCACAGCCTGTGCGTGCTGAACGAGACGCTGTATTACCTTTCGCCCGGCGGGGTGATGGCCTGGGACGGCAGCCTGCCCAGCAAGGTGTCCGGCGCGCTGGACACCGGGAAGCTGACGGGGGCCGCGTGGTGCGCGGCCGGAAGCCTGGACGCGCGGTATTACCTGTACCTGCGCCGCCAGGGGGACAGCGCCGGGCGGCTGCTGGTGTACGACACGGAGCGGGGCCTGTGGCACGAGGAGAGCGCCGTGGGTTACGAGATGGCCAGCACCGGCCGGCAGCTGTACCTGTGGGACGGCCGGGCCCTGTGGGCGGCAGACCCCGACCGGGAAACAGAAGGGGAAGCCGAGGCGGCGCTGCAGTTTGAAGCGGTGAGCGGGGACATTGGACTGACCGAGACGGATGACAAATACATCAGCCGGATCACCCTGCGGCTGGACGCCCAGACCCACAGTGTGGTGACGCTGGCGGCGAGCTACGACGGCGGACCCTGGGAGACCCTGCGCACGGCGGCCGCCACGGGAGACCATGCCCGGCTGAACCTGCCCTTTGAGCCGCGCCGGCACGACACCATGCGGCTGAAGCTGAGCGGCACGGGGCAGATCGCTTTGCGGAGCATGGCCTTTACGCTGGCAGGCACCACCGGCGGCCGGGTGACCGGGGCTGGGCCGAGAAAGTGAGGGATGAACATGGCGAGTTTAGCGGGGCTGAACGGCATCAGCCTGCCCAGCTTTGGCAGCAGCATGGACCCGGAGGACGCCCGGGCGCTGCGCAACTACCTGTACCAGCTGCAGGAACAGCTGGGCTACGTGCTGACCAACCTGGACAGCGAGAACATGAGCGAGAATTTTTTGAGCAGTAAGGGGGAGACGGAATGAGCAGACTGAGCAATGCCCGGACGGAACTGGAGAACTACGAAAAGACCCGCCCGGCGGACTATGTGAGCCAGTACCAGCCGAAGATCAAGGACGTGATGGGCCAGCTGGACGGCATGAAAGAGTTTGACTACGACCCGGACGCCGACACGGCCTACCAGCAGTACAAGAGCCAGTACACCCGCTCGGCCAAGCTGGCGAACCAGAACGCACAGGCCAATGCCGCCGCCCAGACCGGCGGTTATGGCAGCAGCTACGGCACCCAGGCGGGCCAGAACGCCTACACGGCCACCATGAACAACCTGGACAACGTGCTGAACAGCCTGCAGGACCAGAGCCGCAGCGAGTACACGGCCAAGCGCACCGGGCTGGAGAGCCAGCTGAGCGGACTGCAGAACGCCGAACAGCAGGACTACCAGAACTACCAGAAGGACATGGCCAACTGGATGGACGGGCTGCAGTACCGCCAGAACGAGTACGACAAGGCCAGCAGCGAGAGCAGCCAGCGCACCAGCCGGTGGCTGAACGGCATTCTGAGCGCGGTGCAGCTGGCGGCGCAGATCTTACCGTTCTTTTTTGTGTAAGGAGGGGACACCATGGGAACCATTGCGAGACTGAACACGGCAAAGAAGAAGCTGGCCCAGGCCGAACAGGCTATGCCGAGGGCCTACCAGAACAACTACACGGACAGCATCAACCAGAAGCTGGTGCAGCTGGCGGATGCCAGCCTGACCGGCAGCACCGGCGTGGACACGGACGCCCTGAACGCTGCCTACCAGCAGTACCGGGCCAACAGCGTGGCCAACGCCCAGAACGGCGCGGCAGCCGCTGCCGGCACGGCCAATACCCTGGCGGGCGGGTACGGTGCGGACTGGGCCAAGACGGCGGCGAACCAGGCGGCAGGGGAGCAGATCGCAGGCGTGGATAACAGCCTGAGCAGCCTGCGGGCGGACGCTTTGCAGAACTGGAAGCAGAAGATGAGTGACACCACCAGCGTGCTGGACGACCTGCTGGGCCAGCAGAGCCTGGAACGCAGCGAGTATGACGGCAGCGTGAGCAATGCCCAGAACTGGCGGGACTACCTGAGCGGCCGGGTGGACACGGCACGGCAGGAGAACAGCGACTTCTGGAACAATGTGTGGAACGTTGTGAAGGGCGTGGGCAACGCGGTGAAGACCGGGTACGATGCCTACCAGGGCTATTACCAGTGGGACAAGGAGTTTGAACTACAGAAGCAGCAGTATGCGGACAGCCTGCAGCGCACCCAGCTGAGCGACCAGATCAGCGCCATGGAACAGGCGCAGGCCTTTAAGCAGGCGGGCTTTGATGACCTGGCAGCCCAGACCCTGACCAAGTACGGACTGGACAGCACGATGCTGGACGCCTGGGAGGGCATGAGCGATACCCAGAAGGACAAGATGGCGGCCCTGCTGCAGGGCGCAAGCCTGGCGGGCAGCGGCAACGACACGGCAGCAAAGAATTACCTGCAGATGGCAGGACTGAGCGGGGACAGCACGGACAGCTACGGCACCATTGCCGGGCGGCTGAACAGCTCGAACCTTGCATACCAGCAGGCGCTGCTGGGACTGCAGCAGCGGTACAAGACCACGGGCACCGGAAGCACGAGAAGCGGTGGGAGCAGCTCGGGAAGCAAGAGCGGCGGCTACACGACCAGCCAGCTGCAGCAGATGGCAAACAAATTTTCCAGCATGAAGGGCACCGAGCCCCTGTACGACTTTTACAAGCGGACCCTGACCAATGCGGGATGGATCAAGGCAGACACCGGCACCAAGGCCAGCACCCAGAGCGCGGCGGGAGGAACCGGAGCGGGAAAGGCGGGAACCACGACCAGCAAGCTGCCGGCAGCGACCACCAAAACGCCGTGGAGCACCAGCGGCACGGTGGACGGCGTGGCGGGGGCGTCGGTGAGCATGGCCAGCCCGAAAGGCGGCAATTACAATATGGCGCTGCGAGAAGCACAGCAGATGGCAAACAATGGCTATGACATGGCCCAGATCACCGAGTATCTGATCCGGAAAAATTACAGTGACAGCACCATCAGTCAGGTGTCGCAGACTATGGGATGGTAAAGGAGGAGCAACATGAGCCTGAGTGTAGAACAGGTGCGCCAGATGCGGGAGCAGATTAAAGCGAATGACGCCGCAAAAACCGCAGCCCAGAAGAAGAAGACGACGACCCAGACGGCCAAGACCACCCCGGCGGCACCGGCAGCCAAGAGCGCCGGCACGGGCCTGAGCGTGGCCCAGGTGGCGCAGATCCGCAGCCAGATGACGGCTGCCCCCGCCAGCACCAGCCGCCTGCAGACGACGGCCAGCACCCCGGCCTGGACCGGCGGCACGCGGCAGGTGCTTGGCACGGTGAGCGCGGACACGCTGGGCAAGCAGGTGCTGGCGGATATGGCCAGCAACACGGGCAGCCCGGTGGCCACGGACCGGCAGGAGGACTACGAACCGGACTGGAACTATGTTGGCAGCGACAACGCCCCGAAACAGCGGGCCATTGCGCAGGGCACCTACGGCAGCTACGCCAAGGCGGCGCAGAAGGTGGGAAACGCCCTTGCCAAGGACCGGCAGACCGACCGCTTTGACGAGCTGAACCAGTGGATGGACGAAAGCCCCCGGCACCGGGAGGTGGTGGACCTGCTGCGGCAGAAGGAGTACACCACTCAGGAGGACAAGGGCGTTGCCCCGGAGCAGGCCGTGCAGGTGACCGGTACAAAGCAACGGTACAGCCCCGGAGACCTTTTGAAGATGGGGTACACGGCCCAGGAGATCAACGAGGCCCGGGCATACATCCGGGAGTATGATGCCCTGCCGGTGACCGACCGGGCGATGCGCCGCACGGCGGACACCACGAAGGGCATTGCGGCCACGGTGGCGTCGGCGGTGCCCATGGCGGGCGAGATGACCACCCAGGGCGCGAAGGACATCCGGGCTACCCAGAAAAACGAGGCGGCGCTGGACAAGGAACTGGAAGGCGATGCCCGTGGCAAGGAACTGAAAGACCGGATCACGGCGGTGGACATGGACTATAACCCCCAGTACACCGACGAGGATCTGCGCGGCATGGGCTACAGCCAGAGCGAGATCGACGAAATGCGCAGCCGCATTGCCGGGACGGTGCAGAAAACGGCGCTGGATAAAGACACGAGCCTTGGCTACCAGCTGTACCACTACGGCCAGCAGCGCACGGAAGCAGCCCAGGCGGGCATGAGCCCGGCGGCCAAAACAGCCAGGGGCGTTGCCACCAGCGCGGCGGAGAACCTGGCTGTTGCGGGCGTGAGCCCCTACCTGGTGCTGCCGGTGCTGAGCGCCCAGGGCGCGGCCGAGAGCATGGGCCAGGACGCGGAGAAGGGCACCAGCGCCGGCCAGGCTGTGGGCGTGGGCCTTGCAAAGTTTGGCGCAGGCTGGGCCATCAACAGCGTGGGCGTGGCGGACATGGCCCGCAGCATGGGCGTGGACTATGCCCGGGACACGGTGGCCGGAAAGCTGGCCGATCTTGTGCGCAGCTCGAAGCTGGTGAGCGGGCTGGGCAACAGCCAGCTGGCCGCCAACACGATCTCCGGCGGCGTGGACAATGCGGTACAGGCCTTTGTGGAGACCTATGCGGACAAGATCATTGATGCCACGCTGGGCGGCGACCAGCAGGCCGCCGACGAGCTGCTGCAGAGCGACACCTTTTTGCAGGCGCTGCAGAGCGGCCTGACGGGTGGTGCCTCCGGTGCGCTGGGCGGTGCCGTGGGCACGGGGCTGGGCGCCATGAGCCGGACGCTGGATGCCCGGGCCGGGATGGAAACGGCTGCCCCGGTGCAGGTGGACACCGAGAGCCGGGCGGCGGATGCCGCGGCGGCGCAGCGGGCACTGGAAGAGCGGGCCAGGGAGCC
>ENA-UONV01002110-UONV01002110.1-human-gut-metagenome-genome-assembly--contig:-CS4-NODE-2110-length-15320-cov-4.364953_pt1 | contig 15320 bp, 15 predicted proteins | sample MGYA00242461_ERZ724008 | MGnify/ENA metagenome assembly ERZ724008 | reverse complement strand
TTTCAAGTCCGTACTTACCAAGAAACTTCGCTTGCTCAGAGTACATACGGGCGCGGCGAATGTCATCATTAATGGCGGCATAAGCTTCGGGATTTTTGGGGATGACCTTCGGTATCGCTCCGAGTAGATAGCAGTAGTGGAGATAAAGTGCGCGAAGTCCTTTTGGCTTCTCCTGCAAGGTCGGCTTGTAATACTGCACCTTCACCCAACTATATTCGTGCGCATTTTTCACCATCCGCGCCTTAATAGCTTCTTCGGTATATTCCTCACCGAGCTTGTCCATACGAAAGAACTTGTTATAACCGTAGGGCTTAATGCGGAGATACTGTCCGCGATATTCAAAGGTATAGCCGAGGTCGCGCATACGTCTATAAAAGTTTTTCAAGTTAAGTTCAAAATTTGAAATAGCCATAATATCCGCGCGAATCTGATCGCGTATGGTTGGAATGCCTTTCTTCTCGGCGTGAACCTCTGCTATATGCTTAGCTCCTTGTTGCTTCGGCTTCTCGATGACCGACAATCCGTACTCCCTGCAAAGTCTATCCGAGGTGTCGCGCACCAGTTTGTAGGTTGCTTTGCAATCGTGATACCTTTTACCCGAAAATCCCGTTGCCGACAGACAGAAGTGATTGTGTACGTGTCCACGGTCTATATGAGTGGCGACAACTACGGGAAAGTCCTCGCCCCATAGCTCGTTGGCAAGCTGAACTCCGATAGCGTGAGCAATGTCGGGAGTAACCTCGCCGGGCTTGAAGGATTGGTAGCCGTGATAGGCTTGAATGTCATCCTTGTCCGTGTCCTCCAAGAGTGTTAGCATCACCTCGTTCGCGTTCTCGGGTGTGCAGTTAATTCCCGTGACAAATTTCTTTTCTTCCGTGGCGAAATGTTCGGATGGTAGTCCAAGCATCTCGGCGGCAAGTCGTTCCGCTTCGTCAACATTTTTGTTCTCCAATTCCATCGTGGTTTTGTTCTTGTTCGCCACGTAGGCGAGTAACTTACTGACGTGCGCGCTTACGTCCCAAATTTTAGTGGTTGCCAAATACCTTCACTCCTTTCTTCGCATACTCTTGTTGAATTGCTCCAAGCACCTTCATCACCTCGTCAGCGGTACGTTTGTATTCAAGCTCGTCCACAAATCCAAGCGAGTGCGCCTTCGCTGCGATCTGATTCATACTTACACCCAAACGTCTTAGTTCGCGAGTAAACTCCTTCACCTCCACCGAGGGCGGTTCAATGGGAGCGATCCATTGAATTACGAGGCGGAGATACTTGCTCTTGTCGCGCCCAAAGGTCTCCGCGTTTTCGCACAGCTTCTTGTATTCCTCGTCGTTCAAATAGAACTTAACGAGGTTCTTGCGCTTGCGCCCACCTTCTACTGTTACTTGCTTTTCTTCCATTTGAATTGTCCTCCTTGATTTTTTCAAAATTTTGTTGCGGATTTTGAAGTACGGGGGTCTGGGGTTCTCCCCACCTTTCGCATTTTGTGTCCACAAATGCAGTGCTTGTCAAGAAAATTGACGGACTACAAGTCCGTGACAAATTAGAGGTAAACCCTCGCTTCCGACTCGCCGGTTTCACCTTCCGAAGAAGCATACAAAGTGGCTTTGACAAAACAAAAAAGACCCGTACTTACACACACGGATCACGGGAAACACCAAAAAGCGAACGGCGCACGTTCGCTAAAAAATGTCCCGCGCCTATGTATAAGTACGAGTCTAAAAGCTCGTTTCGATAAGAGAATGCAAGCGCATTCAATGCCGGTTTAGTGGCTGATGGCGACGGATTTCTTGTGAAATAGATTACTGATCAACGGCTAATGATGCCGCGCGTTCTATCTTGTTTGCCATGCGGCACGAGGTTCGTTCTCCACCGCAAGTATTCACGCGAAATATATCTTATTCAGTTGTATAGAACTCAATTTGGGTGGCAATACTAATAATGGGAAAGTATGCCTATGTGAAAATCGAGTATTATATTATATCACAAGTCAATGAATTTGTCAATAGGTTTTGCAAAAGTTCTTGAAAAATTTTGCAAAAGTTCTTAAAAAATATTTTGATTAATGAAAAAGGTAAAAGAAAGCCGCTATCGCGGCGTGGTAATCACGCTTTGAAAGCGGCAATATTATGTTTTGTATTGCGTATTATTTCTTGGATTTCTTTCCACGCTTCTGATAGTCAGCGTTGATTTTCTCGCTCCAATCTGCACCGAGAGGTGCACTTGCTCTAACGTTGCAAACGGCTTTCGCAACCGACTCGTAGAGGATATGCGTACCCTCTCCGTCGGCATTGTAGTTCACGGCTCTGTCTTTACTGATTCCGTAACGTGCAGCCGTTTCAACGGCATCAATATTCGCTCCGATGAATAAGAACTCCCATCCGTACTTCTCCTTCTGACGCTCGATCATCTTCTTGACCTGTTCGCTTGTATAACGATGGCTTGTATTCTCCTGTCCGTCGGTTGTAATAACGAACATCGTATGCTCCGGCACATCCTCGTTCCGAGCGTATTTATGAATGTTTCCGATGTGGTGAATTGCTCCGCCGATGGCATCAATCAGAGCCGTGCAACCGCGAACAGTATAGTCCTTATCGGTCATCATGGGAATGTCACCGAGTTTCACACGGTCGTGCAAAACCTCGCTCTCATCATCGAAAAGCACGGTAGAAACGTAGCAACCGCCATCTTGCTTCTTCTGCTTTTCAATCATTGAGTTGAAGCCACCAATGGTGTCGCTCTCCAAGCCTGCCATAGATCCGCTTCTGTCCAAAATAAATACGAGTTCAGTAATGTTGTTTTTCATAATAGAAAACCTCTCTTTCATTTGATATCTATATTGTACATCAACAAAAGAGAGGTTTGGTCGCATGTCAAGCGACAAATAGTTTCTTATTTATTCAGCAATCAATTTTTCACCAAAGCCATCGAGAACTTCTTTTGAATCGCGACCTGATATAGGTTTTCCCATTGCTGCTTCTATAGCATCCAACAATTTGATTGCACGATAAATGATATGCTTATCGAAGTTGTCGCCACGGCAATATTGAATCGAAATCCAATGACTATCAATATATCCGTCAAGCACATCGGAAGCCACCTTGCCGTTATCTTCAATTTTAGCAAGATACTTGCTCGGAGCAACACCGCCAATTTCTCTGTTCGTGCTATATGAAATAGGGGTCTTGTTCACAACAGAATTCCACTTGCTCTTCGGATAGTAATTCTTTTCGCAATAGTCTTTGGGGAAAATATGGTGAATGTCAATACTCTCGGCTTTGTAAACGGTAAAATCCATCTCACGACCACTGATAAAATCTTTACAGTGATTTTTAAGTACCAGCGCCATAATTCCTTTATACGCCGCACTTTGGCGAGATTGTAACGACAATAATCTCGTAGGATTAAAATATGCTTCTTGAACAGTCTTTGGAATTTTATTGTTATCTGCAATCCAATCCATTACACCCACAACGTCATTTACATAGCGTGTTTCATTTGCTCCACCATACATTTCGCCAAAAACGCCACACCAATACCACTTCTTAATTTTGTCTTTGATGTTGGTAATGGCAATCTTTTTTTCCTCGATAAGCAATGTGCACAATACCGCCATTGGAATAAATTGAGTTGTATATGGTAAATCTCTGCTCAAAAAAATCCTTTCTTCTTGCAGAATCCTTTCGGCTTCCAAGAAGCCTTCTGTGAGCGAGTCCTTATATTTTTTGTAATCAGAGAGAGAAAGGTTCAAAACATCCTTTTTCTTGCAACTTACAGTACCTTTTTTCTTGTACGTGGAGAGTAGTGTACAAGCTGTCAGAAAGTCTGTAGCATCTACAACTGTGAGTAAGTCTTTGTTAAAATACTGTTCCTTGCGATCTTCCCAATCCTTGCGGAGTTCGAAATCGTCCATTGCAAAAATTGCAGTGACGAGTTCGAATACGGTAAGAGAAACGCCTCCAGTATTAACATTTTCAAACACCTGACAAACAGCTTCTTTGGGAGTTTCCTTACCAAGAAGAATTACGGGGATTTTATACTGTATCGTAGGAATTACAAGCATCGTATTAAACTTCGTAAATTCTTGGATAATGGAAGCATCGTAATTGTAAAAAGCGTAATAATTATTTTGCCAGTCTTGAATTTTAGCATAATCCAAAATGATATTCAGCGGGAACAGTTTGTTTTCGAATTCCTTTTCACGCGTAGAAACATTCAATTCTTCGACGCGTCCGAAATTCGAAGTAACAATACGATTTTCGGGAACAGAAACGATTGCCTCCAGTCTATCTACATCAGAAGAAATAGCTTTTTCAATGTCTATGTAGTAAAATCTCTTGATTTTTTGTCCCTTGTCAGTAACAGTATCTACTGCTTTCTCGCTATATAGTGACGAGTACATAGACGTTAATCTCTGTTGTCCATCAAGAATAAGCTCAGAAGGAATTGCATTTTTAGCAGGAGCTCCTTCAATTACCCTATATTTGAAACGGATATTTTCATTTCCATATTCTAAAAACATTGCCGCACCAATAGGAAAATTACTTGTAATGCTGGCGATCAAAGCCCGAATACGATTATCGTCCCAAACCCAACCTCTCTGAAAATCCGGCAATTGTGCTTTTCCTGTATGAACATCTTTCATCAGTTCGCTAATCGGTCTATCATTTGTTTGCATATCAATAGCCTCCTAATTTGACTAAACATTCGTTTTTTCTTTCCAATCGCCTTCCTTAAAGCCAACAAGGACAAAGCTATCACCGATAAGCAACGGGCGTTTAACGAGCATACCGTCGCTTGAGAGAAGGCTCAACATTTCGTTCTCGGACATAGTTGGAAGTTTATTTTTGAGATCAAGAGATTTATACAAGAGTCCACTTGTGTTAAAGAACTTTTTGAGAGGCAATCCGCTTTTCTTATACCATTCCGAAAGCTCATCAAGCGTGGGATTATCGAGCTTAATATCTCTGATTTCATATTCAATTTTGTTATCATCAAGCCACTTTTTTGCCTTTTGGCAAGTGGTGCACTTGGGGTAACATATAAATTTAACCATCGTTTCACGCTCCTAACAAACTCTGATCAAAGGCAAACAGAGCCTCGTTGATTTCAAAGATATTGTAATTACCTTTGCTTATAAAGTATTCAATGATAATATCAAACTTATTGCTATGCGATAGCGCGAACCCTGCCTTGCGAAGCATATCTTCGGTTTCGGCCAACGAAAGCTCCAAGGATATTGCAAATGCAAGTGCGGTAGGCTTGCTCGGCTTATAGTGAACGTCGCTGCGAATTTTGGAGAACAGCTTGCGGTCAATGTTTGCCTTTTTATAGCACTCGGCATCGGTCATACCTTTTTCGTCAATCTTACGCAAAAGCATTTGCGAAAAGCTCTCGTCAATTTGCTTTAACTTCGCATCCAAGTCATCCTCAGCGAGCATAGCCTTACAATCGCACATTTCAAGGAAATCATCGTCTGATTTCTTTCGTCTTTTGCGCGGATCCATTGGCGTCAGCGCGTTCATACGAATACGCTCACGGCTGTAATCAGTATGCTCGTCCACGTAATTATCGTCAATGTATTCGGCAATATCCGAGAACAGCTTTTCGCTGATCTTATACGCTGCCTTGTCAAAGATGACAATATAGACCGTCATTTCGTTTCCAAGAAGAAAGTCGCTGATAACGTCGATAGCAACCTTTAAGGCTTGATCTTTGGGGTATCCGTACACACCCGATGAGATAAGTGGGAAAGCTACTGTTTCACAGTTATGCTCCTTTGCAAGAGCCAAAGACTCGCGGTAGCAGGATTCAAGTAACGCCTTTTCTCCGTGCTTGCCGTCGTTGTAGATGGGGCCAACGGTATGTATGACATACTTCACCGGCAGACTATATCCGCCCGTGATCTTCGCCTTGCCCGTCTTGCAACCACCAAGTGTTCTGCACTCGGCAAGCAATCCCGAGCCTGCGGCACGGTGAATCGCACCGTCAACACCTCCACCGCCGAGCAACGACTCGTTCGCTGCATTGACAATGGCATCCACCTTCATTTTTGTTATATCATTTCTTACTATTTCAAGCGGCATTGGTGCCTCCTTTCATTTTTTTGACTTTTTTCTTGAGCGATTTTGTGGCCTTGAAACTCACATTCACAAGGAATTGTATGATGTCATCGGGCGCGTCGGACAATACAAACTATTTACGTCTTTCGTGCTTTCATACGTTCACCCATACTTTTAGCTTTGTTAATTATATATGCTTCAAAGTGTTTGTGATTATAAAATTCAATGTAGTTAGGATCAGCAACAAACCTAACTTTTATCTCATTATATATCAACTGTACATCGTCAGTTTTTAAAACTGAGTTTATGTTTGAAACAATACCGTTTATGCTTCTCAATTTTTGCATACTATTTTCTTGGTATAGTTCTTGCGTTATGACTCGTAGTAAAGCGTTCGGCTCTCTTGTATCTGTCTCGGGCATATCGTATGTCACATCTTTTATTATAACAACCTTGTAGTTGTTATCTTGCAAAAAATAGTGCTCAATATTATTGGCTCTACATATATTTATAAGTTGACTGATACTGGAACAATAATTTTTGAATTTTGACTTTTCATGTCCAACACGTCGTAAACAGTTATTTCCCTCATAAATTATTGCACAGTAAACATCATTAATTGAGTTTAATATTGATTGTATATATCCAAAAATTTTGACAGGTTGATAACCGCTTATAATGTTTATAAATTCAGAAACATTTTCGCTTTCACTATATACTTTTTTCAAGGCATCAACATCTGGGCATGGCAATAACTTGTAATAGTGAATGGAGTACTGAGATAAATGAAATTTTTCAGTTGTCTCGCATATTCCATCCAAAAATGATTTGCTTTCTTCCAAATTGTAATGAAAAACAGTATAACCAGTGTTTTTGCTAACAAATTTCTTCCAATAGTCCGTTCCATCTGTTTGAACATAGTAAACATGTCCTGGAGGAAGAGCATCTTCTAACGCATATAAACACGCCATTATTGACGTTGATGCTTGTTCTTTAATGTAATTAAGACACTCTTGAAAAGACAGCGTTGTGTTGGCTAATTGTGATACAAGCCACTCGTGTGGCATTAACAACTCTGAAGCAAAAATGTTTGCTTCCAACTCTTGAGTATCAACCAAGCGTTGTCCTTCAATCGTTCTATAAGGAGTATCCGTATTACATTTCACATCTCCGTTATGCCATGGAATCATAATATGTCCTAACTCGTGAGCTAACGTAAAACGTTTTCTTGCCAGAAAGGTGAATTCCGAGTTAATAACAACTTTAGGTTTAAGACTCAATTCGGAGTATGCTTCGATCCCATAATTATTTGACTGTTCCTCTATGTCAAAACCCATTGTTTTTATGACGACGAAAGGGTCTATCGGTGGAGTCAATCTATATTTCTCCACGATTTTGAAAGCGAGTTTTCTTGCAGCATCAAATCTGTTAATCATCTTTTTTACTATTCTTCATTTTTTCAATAGCTTCTTGATCATATGAACGCGCCGCGATACGCTCCGATTCGGAAAGAAGTTGGTATTCTGAAAACGCAATTCCTTCTTGGCGACATCTGATAATATCTCTGAAAATGATATCCGAGGATTTCCCCCACTGTTCATATTCATAATCTGTCAATCCTAAAAATTCTTGAAGCGTATTTCCCGTTTCATGTGTATGCCAATACTCTATATAATCATCCAAATCAAAAAGAGTTGCATCTGCATTTAAACAAGCTTCTACAAAAGACTTATTATACATCGATTTTCCTCCCTCTCACAGCATCTTTAATTCTATTACCATATGGATCCAATACCATTAGGTGATATCCTCTTTTGTTAAACACCTCGATTTCTCCATGTAATCCGTCCCAAGTGTAGTATTTATCATTGCCTCTATATATTTGTATGCCTCCTGATACAATATACTTTTGCAGTGTATCCAAAAAGCATGGACGTGGCGGATATATGTACGCCATTTTTTCTCCTTTCCACCATTTAAAACAGCTAATTATTCTTATTAACAGGGTGGTCCAACGATATGTGATTACATCAAAACAATATTCGAAAAGTTCATGTTTTTTATCAGCAGACTTCCCATTATTTATTCATCTTTTGCCCTTATCAGAGGAAGTAAGGCTCAATATGATTTTTTCAATTCCTTTTCTATGGATCAAACCCTTTTCCAAGCATACATCTTCAACACCTTTGTCTGTTTGATTTTTCTGATAAAGGTATCCAAAGAAAGTATCGACGACCTCTTTTTTGTAATTAAACTTGGGATGAAAACCATACAGTCCCCCTTCGGGTGTGTTCTTCGTTTCCGCTGCAACATAATGAGAGATAATAAACTCGTAGAATGTGCTCAATAATTCATTGCTGAAAGAGACATTCAACAATTTGCAGTTTACAAATACTGTTTTCGCAGTTTTATTATCTATCTGCACATCATGCAAATATTCTCTTTTCCCCTTTAAATGTAGGCTATTTACAACAGATAACATTGCTAAAACAAGTGCGAAGGTTGCCGAAAAATCCTTTTTGTCTTTGTGAATACCACATACCGAATGATAGTTATTTAAACTATCACAGTCACAATTTTCAAAGAACTTTATGAAAAGCAATGCAATTGGCTCACCTTTAATTTCAAGACTGTGTTTGCGATGTTCTTTGTGGAAACGTTGCTTTTTCTTGAAATCTTCAATGTCAGCATAAAGATACCCAATGGTAACATCTATAATACTTGTCCGCATTGTTTCTATCAATTCTTCTTTATCAGAAGTTGATAATTTGGTTGACTGAATTATCAGGTCGTATATTCTTTCGTACATTTTACTCTGTGCGAAATAATATATCATATTTTCCGATTTTCCCAACCTACAGTAACTAAGATCGGCTATGGAATATAAATAGGTCTGATGTATTAACATTCTGCTCATTTGCAACAAACCGCCTAAATAATTTTTGATATGCGTTTTGTCGCTAATATCGGGAAATGCCTCTATGAAATAATGCGAAGTAAAAGCAATTTCTTGAACACACACAACATTGTAATAATTTAAGTGCCGCAGTAGAGCGTTATATACCTGCAAGCCATACATAGGCTCTCGATTATAGAGTAGTTCCAACGAGATTTCATTAATGTGTCCAACAAAATCTTGATAATTCAGATGCTCGGTATAATATTCTTCTACGACTTTAGGATGATTAAAGAGCGTAGGCTTCAGCAGATTAAAATACAACATCATATTCTCGTTTAATGTTATATAATCTTTCTTGGATATGCTTCTTAAAGTCATCACTTTGAGTTTTCGCATAGGCTCGGATATTTGTGGTTCAATAGGCTTTGTCTTTTTCATATGAGCCAAATTGCACTTATAGTACTTGTAAAATAACCGATTTTTAAATGAGCGCTGACTCAAAAAAACAGATGCAAAGCGATAAAGCACAATAATTGCCGTGTACAATGTTATCAAGAAAACTATGATTACATATACGAAAGCCGCTTGTTTCAGCATCAAAAACGAATTAAAAAGCAAGAGCCCAAACAGCACAATCATTGCAAATTTGAACGTCAAAATCTTTAAAGGAAATGCAAGATCCAATAAAGATTCACCATATATGTATTTCTTTTCGATGTTTGATACAAGCGCAATTAAAGAAACACATATTAGCGTTAAAGTGATTTGGGCACTCAATAACCCTGATTTGCTTATGTACTCTGTGGAAAATGCGGTATTAAATTCAACTGCTCCATAATTAGATACCAAGATTATTTTAGCAAACCACAGGATAGCAAAAAAAGATGTCACAAGAATGCTCGTTTTGAGAACGAAAGATATAATGCGCATAGCTTGATTAAAACCAATCCTATGCCTTAATATAAAATAATCCTTATGCCACTTTAAGCTTTCTTTGATTTTGTGCCTTTTTGAACGAATGAAATTTAAAATTTTCTTTTTCATTCCTGCTCCTTTAAGAATTTTATCCAAGTTTATAATGTCCCCAAGAATAAGGATCTCGAACAGAACCAGTGGGATAACTGATGTCGAATACATTTTCGGGCGCAATCACATTCACAGCAATTGCACGATGTTCTGTGCTTCTATCTCTGATGTCTTGTTCTAAGTCATTGAGCCAACACGCTGAAATGTCAGAAATAGGAACATTGCAGGCAACGATCATAGGATTTCCATTTTCCTTCAATATATCGCGGCACCCTAAATGCATTGCGAGAGCATTTATAAATTCACTTCCGTAAATCAAATAATGCGTTGATGCATCCAAAAACTCCGCCGTTTCAAGCATAAGCCATACTCGTGTATGAGCATTTTCTTTCCAAAGATCGTTAAATTTTGTTTCAATAGCTTGTTTGCTTACACGCTCACTTTTCAATTTGTGAATCGCAACTTCTAATGCCTCGTCTTTTGTGTATGGTTTTAATCCTTGGGTTCGGAATATTTGCTCATCTTCTGCACGGCACGCATGATAAGCTCTTATGTGCGTATAGTCACTTAATCGAATGTTTTTCCCTTGGACTTCTTTTACATTCAATATTTTTACATCTGCCATGCTTTATTACCTTGGGTTTTATTGATTACCCTTTTTTAGATTGCAATCACGGCACAGCATCTGACAATTCTCGGGAGTTGTATGACCGCCTTTAGACCAAGCCTTAATGTGGTCAGCGTGCATTTCCTCAAACTCAAATTCTTCGCCACAGATTGCGCACCTATGTCCTTGCTTTTCGTAAGCGGCAAGAGCATCACGACGGTCAAAGGCTCGGATAGAAAGTTTCTTTTCTTCTCTCGTCAGTAAGTATTCGTAGATACCGGATTTCTTTGTAACATCTTCATCACCCATAAGGCGCTGAATTTCAAGCTCGAGCTTTTTTGGATCAAGGTCGGTGCGCTTGCCGTGTTCGTTATAATATAAACCCCAAGCCAACCCTTTCATCTCTTTACGTTTCTTCGGGAAAATAGCTTGTACCCAATCAATAACGGAACGGAAGTAGTTCCAAAGTGTTATAGCACTCGGATCGTGCTGATGCTCCGACATATATCCTTCAATACTTTTGCCTTCAGCCGAAGCTGCCCAAAGTATAGCGGTTTCGAGGTATTCTTGACGAATACTTGAACCCTTTAAATAATCTCCAGCAAGTGAATCTGCTGCACAACCCGTTTTAGAAAAATATCTCTTTGCATCGGACGTCCAAGAGCCGGCATATACCGCGTTGCGCAGTTCTTGATCTGTTAATTGCTCACCTGCAATATTGATAATTCTGAACCAATCAAGCTTTTCACTATCGTTTCCGTCGCATACATAGACGAACAATGGATAGTCCAATATCTTTTTCTTAATGTCGGCGGGTAAATTGTAGAAATATTTATCATCAACGGAAAAAGAGCCGTCAACGTATTCACAGAGAGATATTGTTCGTTGCTGTCCGTCAAGCACTTCGTATGTATCCTCGCCGGTTTTGCACCAATAGATAACATTTAACGGAAGTCCTTTAAGAACGGTACGGATAACCTCGTCTCTTTGTGCATCCTTGTAAACAAATTCACGCTGATACTTAGGTCTGATATCAAGTCGCTCATTATATCCTACAACGCCTTCTTCTGCGTCGTTAAAATATCCTTCGCAGACTTCACCAACCGTTATTTTTCTTTCCTCAATAATCATTTGTTTGCCCCCTCTGGATGTTTGTTTTGAATCAATACTCTTGCATAAGGCACAACACCTTTTCCGTCCTTAACGTAATACAATGTTCCGTCACGCGAAGCCGGCGTCTTATATTTTCTATCGTAATCGCCAACACCTATAGATTTTCCAAGATCGGTTATTCCCAAGCCTATAATTTTAAATTGATCAGGGCAGTATTTATCCATAAATGTAATGGGAACACCCATAACTCCGGGATAATCGCAAGGAATATCTGCCGTTTTTGATACTTCTATTGCATCGAAGTTTTCATATTTGGGGTATTCTTCGGGATTATACTTTTTTACCAATATTAGCTCATCGTGACGAAGTTTCATATCAAGGTTAGTATACCATCTTACCCCTTTAACTCTAATAAAACGACGTCCATCTTCATCTATTCCGCAACCGGAAGCCTTCATGGGATAATCATCTGGTACATAGAACGCACGATCTCCTGAATGAATGCTTGCACCAATCCACATTTTATCGTCCTTTAGTAAAGGAAAGATTTCCTTATAAGCGATTGCATTTACATTGCCAATAATAATAAATTGTTTATTGTTATCTATAAGAGTGCTGACATATTCTCTAAACAATGAAAAGGGTGGATTGGTAACCACGATATCCGCTTCGTATAAAAGCTCCAAGCATTCTTCAGAACGAAAATCACCGTCACCCTTTAATTCTGCGAGCTCGTTTTCGCCTGCTTTAAAAAGCTCAGCGACATCAAACATATCAACTCCACCGTCACCAGTTTTATCGTAAACATTGGTAACAATAGCTTTATATGGATGCTTTGCATTTTCATCCGTAGCAGGTTCATCACCAAACGAAAAAGACATTTGTCCGTCTTTGCCGATACAGTATTGTAATTGCCTTCCCATTATAGGAGAAGAAGCATAACAAGTAGCAATTAACTTTTTTAAACCAAGACGATTGAAATTCAAAACAAAGTATTTAAAGAAATTGCTTTCAAAAGGATCATCACAATTACAAAGAACGGTTTTTCCTTGAAAATGCTTTCTATAATACCGCATTTCTTTTTCAATGTCTGTTAACTGAGTGTAAAACTCATCTTTTTTATCTAACTTGGCAGCCGCCAAATCTCTTTTTTCTGCCATTTTATTTTCCTCGCTTTTCAACTTATATGCACAATTGTTTAATGATAAAATTGTTAATTATCGCTTTGAATACTCTTTTGTTCCGTAGTAGATGGTGCAGTAGAATTATGAGCGAAAGGCATATTCTGCGCCAATTGCTCTGCTATTTTTGCCATTGCAAGCTGTCCTTGCTGATATTCCTGTTGCTTTTGTTCTGCATCAATCAACCCTTTGGGAACATACGGATTCTGTATGGTTTCCCAAGTAACTTTATCTTTATATCCTAACGATACAGCCATCGCCTCTATTAGCTTTTCTTGTGCTGTTTTTATTTTCTTTAACTCGGTATCGCTCGGATCTTCAACACAAAGCTTATCATAATACTCCTTCCAACGAGCACGAACATTTTCATCATCAGCAAACACAATGTCAATAATATTCAAAGCTCTAACGCTTTCTACAGTCCATCCCGTTCTCGACATCATTAGTGTCTTGAAAACATTGAGTTTGTCCTTGCGTTTTTCCGCACGATTTTGTAAGTGATGAGCCACCACAACAGATACTATTGGAATGGCAACAACTGCAAGTGTGTTTATAATCGTCATTACAATTTCAAAAGGTTCCATTTTAGTTCTCCTAACAATTTTACGCTTTTAATTTATAGACTCTGTTTCTGTTTTCGCCCTCAGTAACAAGAATATTATCTTCAATCATCTTACTCAGAACGGCTCTTGTTCTCGAGTCGCTAATTCCAATAAGGGTAGAAAGCTCGGAACACTTGGCAGAAACATTTTCGGTAAGATATGCTACAATAGCTTCTCTATACGCAACTGTTTTTGTCGCTCGTTTTTTATCGCTCAATTTTATCGCTTGCTTTTTATCGCTTGATTCTCCCAAAGTAAGCGATAAAGTAATTCTATCAGGTTCAAAGCTTTCGTTGATAACGGGAGCAGACCAGCCTTGCTTTTTCCAAACGCTGAAAATATTCGGGATACCGCTACCTGCGCGCTCACCTACGTCGATGAGGTTGAACATCTTGATGAGCGTGCTATTACGAGGGTCGGAAACGCCTCCACTCTTTGCGGCTTCAACATCGATACGGAAACCGCCGGGGTTGGAAAGCGTGATAACATCTTTTTTCTTGATTATGACAAGACCTTGTCTACCGTAATAGTCGGCATTTATCAAGCAGTTGGCAAGAGCTTCTCTAAGTGCCTTGTGGACGGGCGTATCGTCAATACGGTCGCCGCCTTCGAGCTTGAACGGAACTTTAATATCCTGCGTAATCTTGTTGTAAACGCGGAAATAGAAATCGTAAACGTTTCCACTCCAATCACCCGACGAGGATACGATGCGGTCTGTCCAACGGGTGTTGGGGTCAAACTGCTCTTGATAGTCAAGGAAATATGCGGGAAATTCTTTTACGATCTCGTATTCGTAGCCAAACATCAAAAGTCCTGCGGCGGTTGGGTGCATCTTTCCGTCGCTTGATCTTCCAACCGCACCGAGCTTGTAAAGAAACTCTACGTCTTCAAGCTCCTCCCAAACGTGTCCGGGGCGGTACGTCTTCATACGGATACGGTAACGCTTCACGCTATCGTAATCGAATGCATCAAGCTCCATATTTTCAAGCACGAGCATATCCTGTGTCTTGATTGCCGCGTCACGCATCATCGCTTGGACTTCTTCCTTGGTACACTTGTAGTCACCCTCACCGTTGCGGCGATAGCTTCCCGAAAGAGGATTGCCGTCGATATACACGGGCTTATCGCTACGCTGCGCGCGAGGCACACGAATAGCCACGATGTGCTTGCCATCTATATTCTCAATGGTTACGTCCTTATCAGAAAGAATATTGGCGCTCACCTTGTTCGCGTTGTTGACAATATCCCAAAAGTCTTTAATCAGCTTTTCAGGATCGGGCAGGTCAACGGGATGCAAGGATTTGTCATCGTGTTCCTCAACACCGAGCAAAATAATACCACCGAGTGTATTGGCAAACGCAGAATAAGTTTCCCAAATGCTACGGGGCAGACCTCCAATTGCCTTTTTCGCTTCAATGCGGTTGTTTTCCTTATATTTTTCTATATTGGTAAAATCGATCATCGTTAAGACCTCCACATTATGCGTTCTCATCGGGCACGATCTCGACAATATCCCCGATTTCACAGTTCAGAGCCACACATATCTTTACGAGAACGTCCGTTGTTACAACCGTGCCTTCCTTGCCCATTTTCGTAATGGTAGCAAGACTAAGTCCTGCGCGCTCCGCGAGTTCTTTTTTCTTCATATTGCGGTCAATCAAAAGTTTGAATAAGGGTTTATAACTTGCAGCCATAAGTCACCTCAAAAAAATTACATTATTGCAATTTATATTATACCACATAATATTCCGAAAATCAACACGCAAATTAAAATATTCGTGCGATAATAGGAATTTTATTATAGATAGTATTGCTATTACACACTTTAATGCA
>ENA-UONV01002107-UONV01002107.1-human-gut-metagenome-genome-assembly--contig:-CS4-NODE-2107-length-15330-cov-8.452046_pt1 | contig 15330 bp, 7 predicted proteins | sample MGYA00242461_ERZ724008 | MGnify/ENA metagenome assembly ERZ724008 | reverse complement strand
AGTCATCAGCAGTCCAAAGGAAAAAGAAGGAACTGCGGTGCTGCTGGAGTGTGGAACAGAACCGGTTCAGGGGATTTTGAAGATAAAAGTACGTCCGCTGGAAAAAAGAGGGGAATTGATGTTCCAATTAGAAGCGTTTACGAAGACGCAGGCATTTCACCGAAATTTAAATCCCGAAGCGGCGGGTGAGATCCTGGCTGTAGTGATGGAGCGTTTTGGACAGATGCAACTGGAAACGGTGAGTCAGGACTGTACAGTGCTGATCAGTAAAAAGGGAAAGGTGACGATCCGCAGAAAGCAGAAAAAGATCAGAGCAAAGGCGGCAGACCTGTCCCATAACCGCAAAAAGCGGTATATTCTGGAAGAAGGAGTGAAAGTTCCGTTTCTGCAGGATCTTGGAGTTATGACGCAGGACGGGAAAATCGTGCATACAAGATTTGATAAGTTCCGGCAGATCAACCGATTCCTGGAATTTATCGAAGATATCCTGCCGCAGCTTGACAGGGGAAGAGAGCTGACGATCCTGGATTTTGGCTGTGGGAAGTCGTATCTTACTTTTGCGATGTATTATTATCTGCATGAATTGAAAAAATATGACATACGCATTATAGGACTGGATCTGAAGAGTGAGGTGATCCGGCACTGCAATGAGCTGGCAGAGAAGTACGGATATGAAAAGCTTCAGTTTTTAGAGGGAGATATTGCAGATTATGAAGGAGTAAACCGTGTGGACATGGTGGTGACGTTGCATGCCTGCAATACGGCAACGGACTATGCACTGGCGAAGGCAGTTGGCTGGAATGCAAAAGTGATCCTTTCCGTTCCATGCTGCCAGCATGAGATCAATGAGCAGTTTGAAGCGGGGGAGACCCCGGAGGTACTTGCTACGGTGATGGAGTATGGTCTGTTAAGAGAGCGGTTCGCAGCACTGGTGACAGATGGACTGAGGGCAAAGTATCTGGAAAGCGAGGGATATGAAACCCAGGTACTGGAATTTATTGATATGGAACATACACCGAAGAATATTCTGCTGCGTGCAGTCAGGAGGGGGAAGACTGATGGGGCAATAGAAGCGGAGAGCAGAAAGAAGCTGGAAGAGTGTGAAGCATTTCTGAATATCCAGCCGACACTGGGCAGGCTTCTTTCAGAAAAGAGCAGGCATCGGTGACGGGATTTTAGAAAGGGATCATAGAAAAGGATCATAGAAAAGGATAAGCACTGGCGACGGGATTTCAGGGAGAATAAATAATGATAAAAAGAATAATAAAGGGAATCGTGCTGGCGGTATTTTTTGCCGGAGCATTGTTGATAAGTAATTATGTGATGAACCGTGGGACGGACGATAAGATTATGACAATGGGCGAGCCGACGCTCCCGGTAGTTTCTTTTACCGTGAGTGGTCAGGAGATCAATCTTCTGTCCGGGTATGTAGACCAGATGGATGTCACTGCCATGCGTGATACGATCACTCCGCTGGAGAGCAATGGAACGCTTCAGGCTGAGATCGCAGAGAATGGAAATAAGATCAGTAAGATCAGCTATAAAGTTTATTCACTGGATGGAGCAGATACTTACGCAGAAGGAAAAGTCAAAGAAGAGGATGGGAAAGTTACGCTGGAACTGGGGACTGCCCTGGATCAGTCAGCACAGGAGGCGGTGCTGAAGCTGACTCTGACACTGGGAAGTGGTGAAGCACAGAAAAAGGTGAATTATTTCACCCGGATCGAGAAGCCGGATGAGATTACTGCGTGGAAATGTCTTACATTTGCAAAAGATTTTCATGCAAAGGCATTGGACCAGAGTGATGAAGATACACTGAGTATGTATCTTGAGCCGGGAGAAGAGAGTGATAATACGACTTACCAGACCGTCAATATCCACTCAGATATTACTCATATCCAGTGGGGAGACCTGAACCCGGAGATCGTGGGCGATGTGCAGTGGAGTCTGAAAGAAAGCAACAGTGTTTATACATCCATTCTTGCAAAATATCAGGTGCGTTGTCAGGATGATAAAGAGGAAACGGCACGGTATAATGTGAAAGAATTTTTCAGGATCCGGTCGGTGGGAGATACGATCTACCTGCTGGATTATAACCGGGATCTTCAGGAAGTGTTCAGCAGCAGTAGAAGTGTGATGGATCAAAAGGGTATCCTGCTTGGAATCGTGCCAGAAGATGTGCCTTATGAGACAAATAAAAAGGATTCGATCCTTGCCTTTGTGCAGAACCGTACTCTGTGGATGTATAATAAGAAAAATGAGGAGCTGACGAAAGTTTTCAGCTTTGCGGAGGAAGATACACAGGATGTGAGGAGCCTGAATGATCAGCATGCGGTACGGATCATCAGTATGGACGATCATGGGAATATTGCCTTTGCGGTTTATGGATATATGAACCGGGGAGAGCATGAAGGAGAAGTTGGTGTCGGTATTTATTATTTTAATGTGGACAGCAATCTGATTCAGGAGAAAGGCTTTATTCCGAGTACAAAATCTTTTGCCATTGCAGAAGATGAACTGGGAAAGATGGTTTATTATAATCATGCACAGGAGCTGCTGTATGTGCTTGCAGATCAGGTCCTCTACAGGATCGATCTTGATAAGAACCAGCAGGAAGTGCTTGCAAAAGGTCTGGAAGCCGGAAAGTATGCAGTTTCTGATGACGGACATCAGCTTGCTTATCAGACAGACGGAGAGAAAGATGCGGCAAAGGAGATCCGGGTGATGGATCTTTCCAGCGGGGATGAATATAGTGTGAAAGCGGCAAAGAATGAAGCCGTTCGCCCGCTGGGATTCCTGAATGGAGATTTTATTTATGGAATTTTGCGGACTTCCGATGCCGGAAAGACGGCATCCGGTGAGAAGACAACTCCGATGTATCAGCTTGAGATCCATGATTCGAAAAATAAAAAAATAGCAGAGTATTCCTTTGAAGATCAGGGGATCTATATTTCTGATATTTTGATCGAGGGAAATATGGTGACACTGAACCGTCTTGCGAAAGCGGGAGAGATCTATAATGTTACTTCACAGGAATATATTACAAATAATGTAGAAAAGAAAGATACGAAGATTTCTCTTACCTCCTACAGTTCGGAGAAGCTGGGAAAGCAGTACCGGTTTACTTTTGCAGAGGGAATCGAAAAGACGGAGGTGAAGCTGCTCCAGCCGGATCAGCAGGTAGCTGAAAATGCACTGACGATTGTTCTGAAAGGAAAAGATGATCGTGTAAAATATTATGTGTATGGTATGGGTGAACTGGTCGGAATCTACGATAAAGCCGGCTATGCGATCCAGAAGGCGGAGAAGATTTCCGGTGTTGTGATCTCGTCGGAACAGGCTTATGTATGGGAAAAAGGAAACCGGGATCTGGTGTATTCTATTGAAAATGTTGTAGTGACAAAGGAGAGCGGAGAAAGTTCACTGGAAGCATGTGAACGGTATATGAAATCGTATGAGGCGGAGAAGACAGATCTTACGGGCTGTACGCTGGATCAGGTATTGTATGTGATCAATAAAGGCTGCCCAGTGATCGCTCTGACAAGTGCAGATCATGCGATTCTGATGACCGGATATTCCAAGACAGATATCACGTATTTTGACCCGGATACAGGGGCATCGCAGACTGTGACTATGGATGAGATGAATGCTATGGTGGCAGGAAGTGGAAATACCTTTATCGGGTATATTAAGTAATAGAAGAGAAGTGATGAAAGAGAAGAGAATCTGCAGGCGGCGGGTTCTCTTTTATATATAGTGGTTTTCCCTGCATACTACAGAAAAAAATACAGGCGGTGGAACTTCTGTTCCATCACCCGTATTTTAAAAATCCATGTAAGCAGCGAACCAGAAGAGGCGTCTGTACAAGACTCTGGCGACTGTAACGATAACCTTATGCTTCAGCTGCTTCGTCTGTGTTGGTATCTTCAGCTTCAAGGTCAGAAGCTTTTACATGAACTTCTGTGATCGTTACAACCGTAGCATCAACATCAGTCATAAGATCAACATCTTTGTCTTTGGCGATCGGAAGATCAGCCACACGGATGGTATCACCAACCTTGAGATCTCCGACATCTACTTCAACTTTCTCTACCAGTGCAGCAGGAAGAGCCTTGAAAGAAATCTCCTGTAACATCTGCTGTGGTACACCGGCAGCAAGTTTATCAAGGTTGACAAGATGGATCTCAGCAACAGAATGAACTTTCTCATTGCTTACAAGTGCCTGGAAATCAATCTCATCAACATAACCCTTTAATGGATTATAATCAACTTCTTTGATCAGTGCATCATAAGTCTGACCATCAACTTCGAGCATTACCTGTCCACCTTTGTTCTCAACTTTCAGAAGTTTTTCAACATCTGCTTTTTCCATTTTAAGTGGAATGCTCTCTTTCATTTCACGGCCGAAAATACAACCGGTAACAAATCCTTCGCGTCTAAGTTTTTTGGCTTTGATTGACATGTCTCTTTTTTCAGCTTTTAAAGTATTCATTTATCTTTTCCTCCAAATTCTGAATCCGCTTAGCAGCCTTCAACTTTCTGTACAAGTAGGTATTGTTAAGTGCTTTTTCTTTGCTACAGTTACACTATAGCACCGGATGTCAAGGGAAGGAAAAAACAGAAGAATCAGACAGGCTGAAAAATTAAGAATTTTTCTCTGAAAAATACCTTGAAAAATAAAAAAATTAAGATTTTCAACAAAAGAATTGAAAAAATTCTTGTGAAAATGATCAAAAAGAGTGCAAATTCTCATGGAAATAGGAAAAAATCGCTGAAAATACAGCACGTTGTATAAAGAAAGCGGTGTATCATGAAAGAAAGCAGGATATTATGAAAACGAACAGGATTTGCTGAAAAAATAGAAAATAACACCGAATATGGTGTATAATAAAAATAGTATGCAAAAAGAAAATCAGGAGGAAGATGCGTGGGCAGATATTTAAATTCCAATGCAGATGGATTTGGTAAGATTGTTAATTCTGAAATTTATGTGGACAAAACGAGTATGCTGAGCTATACGAATCAGGTACTGAATACAATGCAGGGATATCTTTGCGTTAGCCGTCCGAGAAGATTTGGAAAATCGACAGCGGCAAATATGCTTACAGCATATTATAGCTGTGGGTGTGATTCTAAAGCACTTTTTTCGGGATTCAAAATTGCAAAAGACAAAGATTTTGAAAAATATTTGAATCATTATAATACGATTTCTCTTAATATGCAGGAATTTCTGAGCAGAAGCAGGGATGTATACGACTTGCTGGAGCGGATGAAAAAACTGGTGCTTCGCGATATGAAAAGAGAGTATCCGGATGTGGATTATTTTGATGAAAATGATCTGATCGAGGCAATGCAGGATGTATATGAAGAGACAAGACGACCGTTTGTTGTCATTATTGATGAATGGGACTGCATTTTTCGGGAGTATAAAGAAGACAAAGAAGCACAGGAGATTTATCTTGATTTTCTGAGAGATATGTTGAAAGATAAGCCGTGTATCCATCTTGCATATATGACGGGGATTCTTCCTATAAAAAAATATGGGACTCATTCAGCTTTGAATATGTTTGATGAATTTTCAATGATCGATCCCGGACCGATGGCAGAGTATGTTGGATTTACGGAAGAAGAAGTTGCTTCATTGTGCGAAAAATATAAGATGGACGGAGAAGAAGTAAAATGCTGGTATGACGGGTATTCTTTTGATAAAGTTCCGGCTGTTTACAGTCCAAGATCGGTTGTCAGTTGTATGAGATTTGGTAAAATCGGAAATTACTGGAATCAGACGGAGACGTTTGAAGCGTTGAAGATTTATATTGATATGAATTTTGATGGATTGAGGGAAGATGTACTGAGCATGATGGCAGGAGAATCAGTTCCTGTAAATACTGGTAGTTTTATCAATGATATGGCTACATTCAGGACGGAAGATGATGTGCTGACCCTGCTGATCCACCTTGGTTACCTGGCATATGATTATGAAAATAAGACCGTAAGGATCCCTAATAACGAAATACGGGGAGAATATGTGAACAGTGTAGCTGTATCAGAATGGGGAGAAGTGTCGACCGCATTGAAAAATTCTGCAGATACATTAAATGCAATCTGGCAGAAACGACCTTTGCAGGTAGCAGAGGGAATCAGGCAGGCACATTTTGAAACAGCACATATACAATACAATGACGAAAATGCATTAAGTTATACAATTTCACTGGCATTATATGCAGCAAGAAATTTTTATACCGTACACCGGGAACTGGCAGGCGGAAAAGGATTTGCTGATCTTGTATTTGTACCAAGAAAGAAATTTCAGGAAAAACCAGCGTTGATTGTAGAACTAAAGTGGGATAAAAGTGTCAGGGGAGCGATTGAGCAGATCCGGCAGAAAGAATATTTTGAGAGTTTAAAAGAATATCAGGGAAATATGCTTTTGGTCGGGATTAACTATAATATCAGAACCAAAGACCATGAATGCGTGATAGAGGAATTAAAGAAAGACAAATGAGAAGACAGACGATCAACAGAATCATATTTTACATTACAGGATTGTTGATCCTTGCGATGGGACTGACATTAAATACGAAGGCAGGACTGGGAGTATCTCCGATCATTTCGGTGTCCTACAGTATTTCACAGATCATGGGGATGAATTTCGGAAATACAACGATGGGGCTTTACTGCGTTTTTGTTGTGGTAGAACTGATCCTGCATTTTATCAGGGACAGAAGAAGCGAAAAGACGGAAGGGGCAGTACTGGAGCATGCGAACCGGATGAACCGAAAGCTGGTTTTCCTTATGGATGTTTTACAGATCCCGCTGAGTATGATATTTACCCGGTTTTTAAATCTTTTTGCAAAAGTTATCCCGGATTTTTCAGAAGGAGAGGCAGACGGAAAGCAGTATGCAGTCCGGTTTGCAGTGCTGATCCTTGCATTGATCCTGACGGGGATCGGAGCGGCTATGTCATTGAATATGAGGATCATTCCAAACCCGGGAGACGGGATCGTGCAGGCGATCGCAGACTGTATTCATAAAAGCGTTGGTTTTACAAAGAATTGTTTTGATGTTTTTAATGTGACAGTGACGATCTGTATCAGTTTACTTTGCAGAGGACATCTGATCGGGATTGGAATCGGAACGGTCTGTGCCGTGATCGGAGTTGGAAGAACGATCGCAGTCTTTAATCATTTTACGAAAGAAAAAATGACAGAGCTGGCAGGAATAGAAATCTGATGTGGATGGAGATCAGAAACGGGAACTTTCAATAATAATTTACATAGAAAGACGGAAACTCTACAGAGCTAAATGTAGTTGACAGTAAGCGGAAGTGGAAATACAGGATCAGATTTACAGTAAGTTCCGAATCTGACAAAAATTCAGGGGGGGGGGGTACACGGAAAGTGAAAGCCTATTTCCTTTTTTTATGAGATAATAAAATTAATTATATATAAAAGGAAAGAGGTAAGGAAAAAATGAAGAAAAGAAAGCGAATTTTATCGCTTGTCTTTGCAGCGTGTCTTGTGATCTCGGGATTTGTTCCGGGAGCAGGCGTGCAGAAGGCAGAAGCTGCGGCAGAGACAGAAGTGATCGATGTCACGGATTACGGGGTATATCCGGACAGCGGAAAGGACAGTGCAGTCGGAATACAGGAAGCGATCGCAGCTGCGAAAGAAGCGACTGATGAGGGAAAGGAAGTTACGATTAATTTCCCGGAAGGTCGCTATGATATCTACCCTGATAAAGCGGTGGAAAGAGAATTATATATTTCTAATACCGTAGGTGCTGATCAGAATTATAAAATGAAGAAGATCGGTATTTTTCTGGAAGATATGGATCATGTTACGGTAGAGGGAAATGACTCCCTGTTCATGTTCCATGGCAAAATGACGACCTTTGCAACAATCGGTTGTGAAGATGTTGAATTTAAAGATTTTGCGGTTGATTTTCAGGTGCCGACAGTAATTGATATGACGGTTGAAAGTGTAGAGGGAAATACAGCGACGATTTACATTCCTGAGTGTTACAATTATGAGGTTTCAGGAACAACAATCACCTGGTACAGTGATGTAAGCCCTTATACAGGTCAGCGTTACTGGAGTATCTCCGACCTGTCAAACTATCATACCCAGCGGGAAGATACAGTAAAAGGGATTAAATATGGTGCAGGAAACGGAAACGCAGCATTAAAGAATGTATCCTCAATCCAGGATCTTGGAAATCACCGGGTAAAGATTACCTATAGCAGTAAAGCCAGTGAAGTCCAGAATGGAATGTGTTTCCAGTCACGACCGACTGTCCGTGACCATGCAGGAACATTTTTCTGGAAGAGCAAAGATATTACGATGACGTCCCTTGATATTCATTTCCTTCATGGATTCGGTATGGTAGGTCAGCATTCTGAAAATATCACAATGGATGATGTTGACTTTGAAGCACCGAAAGAAAGTGGAAGAACGACAGCCGGATATGCAGATTTTGTACAAATGTCGGGATGCAAAGGCACGATCAATATTAGCAACTGTACGTTTGCAGGTCCGCATGATGACCCGATCAATATTCACGGAACATTTAATACGGTTACAGCGATCAGCTCTGACAGAAGAACGATCACAGTACAGTATAACCATAATGAGACAGCAGGTTTCCCGAACTTCTTTGAAGGGGACGAGATCGAGTTCATGACAAAGGGAAATATGATCACAGTTGAAGATTCTGTCCGTACAGTAACCAAAGTTGACGGACCGGACGGAATGGGTGGAAATATGGGCGATGGCTCAGGAAGCCTGACAACGATCAAGCTGACACTGAATGAGGCAGTTCCTTCCGATGTTCAGGTAAATCAGCACGTGGTAGAAAATATCACTTATACACCAACGGTGAATATTACAAACTGTGAATTTAAGGAAGTTCCGACAAGAGGAATCCTTGTAACGACAAGAAAGCCGATCGTCATTGAAAATAATACATTTGACGGAATGAATATGGCAGGCATCTATATTTCTGATGATGCCCAGGGCTGGTATGAGTCAGGTCCGGTCAGAGATGTGACCATCCGTAATAATACATTTACAAGAGGAAATGCACAGGCAATCTTCATTGAGCCTACAAATCCGACCGTATCTACGGAAAAGACCGTACATTCTAATATTAAGATCGAGAACAATACGTTCTTTATGTACAACAAAAGAGTACTTGATGCAAAGAGTGTAAAAGACCTTACCTTTAAAAATAATAAAATTTACAGACAGGATCCGATCAACGGAGATGGATCTCTGAGTCTGGCAGTAAAAGACGGAAGTTCTACAGAGCTGAATGTAGCCGACAGTGCAGAACTGACAGTAAGCGGAAGTGGGAATACCTTATCAGGGAAGCTGTATAACTTTAATGGTTGTAAGAATGTAGTGATCGAAGGAAATGAGTATGACGGCGGAATGAATGCCGGAAGTTCGATCAGCAACATGAGTGCTTCAGATATTACAGTCACCAATGATGCAATGAAGGTGAATGCAGATTCTACCACAGCAGCGAACGGAACAGTGTACTATGAATCTGACAATGAAAAAGTAGTGAAAGTTTCCAGTACCGGTGTAGTAACTGCGGCAGGAGCAGGAACAGCAAATGTAACAGGATATATGGTTGTGGGAGGACGTAAGTTCCCGACCAATGCAGTGACATTTACAGTCAGTGGAAGTGATCTTGGAAATCTTCCGAGTGGAATTGAGCTGACAGCAGCTGATAATAAAGAAAATATTAAAGTAAATGATACGATCCAGTATACTGCAAGTCTGAAATGGAATGACGGCGAGACCGGCACAGAGCAGACCAATGCAGTGACATGGAAAGTCTATGATGCGAAGACAGGTGCAGAGACAGATAAAGCGACGATTACTACAGAAGGACTTCTGACAGCAGCAAAACCGGGAAGTGTTGTAGTGACAGCATCTACAGTCAACGGCTATGCAGCATCCAAACTGGTATCAATCTGGCAGGATGGAAAGGTGATCGCATCGGATATTACAGTGGATCATCCGACATCTTCCGACAAATACCGTGCAAGTTCAACCGTGGAAGGCGGACTGGAGCAGGATTTCACAAGTCAGGGACTTTACCAGAACCAGACTCCGAGCAATGTCCTTGTAAAAGCACTGCCGGAGGGAACAGACAGAACCAGCCTGACACTGATTTTCAAGCTGACAGGTGCAACTCCTGCAAATACATGGGCAGATGCAGGAATCTATCTCTATGATGATGCGGACAATTATGTAGCACTGGAAAAGAAGCATCGTGATGGCTCTACCAGTGCAGTAGCACTTGTAAAAGAGCAGAACAGAAGTGCAGTAGAGGTACCATATAATAACTGGGCCAATGTAAGCACGAATCCAATCTGGCTGAAGCTGGTGAAGGAAGATTCTACAGTGACAGCATACTTTAGTGCAGACAAGAGTACCTGGACAACCATCGGTTCAAGAACTGACTGTGGTTTCCTGAGCGATAATTTTAAGCTGGCGATCGCAAGCCAGGGAACAACATCAGGATCCATTACATACTCTGATGTTACGGTCAATGATAAAGAAGTAAAACTGGTTGAAGACGCAGTGAAAGCGACCGCCTCCAACGTTGAGGTAACTTATGACGAAGATGCCAACAGTCTGACAGCGGCAGGAGATACGACAGGACAGGATGTAATTGTCAAATGGGCAGCTGCTGATGAAGAAGATGGAAATTACTCCATTATCAGCGGAGCAGAGGGAACTTCCCTGACCGCTTCTAAAGCAATGAAGGGCAAATATGTAAAAGCTGCTTATGTACCGCTGATCGGAACAGGTGCAGCAGGAGACATTGTATGGTCTGATGCAGTTCATGTAACCGGAAATGGTACAGATTCAGGTGCTGCAGCAGTGAAATCTGCAAATGCAGAACTTGCAACGGCTGATATTACCACAGGGGAAAATACAGCATTGTTCCAGTTCGTGAAAGGAACAAGCTTCTATCAGACAACAGCAGGAAGTGATGTTCAGCAGATCCGGTATTCCTTTGCAGCAGAAGATGCAAAGGCAACAGTAAAAGTGGTCGTGAACGGAACAGAAACAGAGGAATTGAGCGGCAGTGCAGTTCTTACGAACGGAAGAAACCTGATCGAGGTAAAAGTTACCGCAGAAGATGGGGTGACAGTGGAAAGATACCGTTTTACGATCAGCCGTCAGGGAGAGAACAATGCATTACTGGAAAGCCTGCAGGTAAATGGACAGGCGATCGAGCTGACAGAGGGAGTTTATGAATATAGTCTTCCACTTGCAACAGGAACAACAACAGCACAGGTTGCAGCGACAGCACAAAGCACAAGAGCAAGCGTTTCTATCGTGAACGGAACAAAAGTTACATCTGCAGTACAGACAGTTCAGAGTGATGTGACGGTTGAGCCGGGAACAAATGAGATCACGATCCGTGTGACACCGGAGACGAGTGCTGGACCAGTTTACTATAAACTGAAACTGAAAGTGCCGAATGCATCAAATGCACGGCTGGAAGCATTAAACTTTGGAGAGAATGTATCTCTGGCAGAAAAATTTGACGCAGATACATTCAACTATACGGCATCTGCAACAGAGTCAGGTGTGACGATCAGTGCAACAGCTGAAGAAGCGGATGCAATCGTAAATGTTATCTGGAAAGATACAGTGATTCAGACAGGAACAGGAAGTGCGGCAACAGAACTGGGACTGACAGAAGGTGACAACACCGTGAAAGTGAGAGTCACTTCTGCTGATGGATCTACAGAAAAGATTTATACAGTAACGGTTCATGCATCAGGAGAGACCTGGTTGTCTGATCTTGACTGGGAGTCGCAGACATCAGGAGATTCAGGAAATCCGACACGAAAAGATAAGAGCTGCGGAAATAATACACTGACCTTATGGGATGGTTCAGCCGAAGAAACCTTTGAGAAGGGAATCGGAAGCCATGCGGATTCTACGATCATTTATGATCTGACAGGGAAAGGATATACAAGCTTTTCATCTTACTATGGTGTAGACCGTGAGACAAAAGTAAATCCTTCTCAGGCAAGTATTACATTTAAAGTGTATGTGGATGGAAATCTGAAGTTCACAAGTGCCGAAATGGGAACCAACACAGCAAAAGGATTTACAGGTGATATCGATATAACCGGTGCAACAGAGCTGAAGCTGGTTATGGAAAAAGGTACAAATAACTGGAGCGATCATGGTGACTGGGCAAATGCAAAACTGACAAAACCGTTTACAGCACCACAGTCATTCGCTGTGACAGTTCGGGCAAATGACCCGGCAATGGGAAGTGCTGCAGCAGATCAGAATGAGTATCAGAAGTATGATACAGCTACGGTAACTGCAACAGCAAATGAAGGATACCATTTTGTAAACTGGACAAATGCAGAGGGAACAGTAGTCAGCGAATCAAATCCATATGTATTTGGTGTGACAGAGGATGTGACACTGACAGCAAACTTTGAGGCAGACCCTGTTACAAAGTATACACTGGCAACGGAAGTGAATGATGCGGTAATGGGAACAGTCAGTGTTGCACCGGAGACATCAGGAAATGTATATGTAAAAGATACAGAGGTAACAGTAACAGCAACTCCGAATGCAGGATATGAGTTTGTTCAGTGGAATAAAATTACGGACAACAATGGAACAGAAGTTTCAGAAAAAGTAGAAGGTGCAGAGGCTGCGTATACATTTGCAGTAACGGAGGATGTCCATTTAAGAGCAGAGTTCCGTCTGATTCCTGTAGTAAAGAATCAGTATCGTGTAACAGTAACATCCAGTGATACAGCTATGGGAACAGTCAGCATGGATCATGAGGATGGTGTTTACGAAGACGGGGAAGACGTAACAGTAACTGCAACAGCAGCAGAAGGATATCATTTCGTGGGATGGAAGCTGAAAGATTCAGAAGACATCTTAAGTACAGATGCGAAGTATATCTTTACGATCAGCGAGAATGTTGAACTGATCGGAGTCTTTGAAAAGGATGAGGAGCCGGAGCAGGTAATCACCGCAGAAGAGATCGTACGTCAGATCGTTGCGGATAAATCTTTCGCAACTTCTGTTAAGAAAGGTACGAAGAAGCTGACATTACCGGGAGTACCGGAAAATGCACAGATTGAGATCAGCAGCGTAAATCCGGAAGGAATCATTGCACTGAATGGTGAGGTGACTGCACCGAAGGCAGATACAGAAGTTATCGTGACAGTAAAAGTAACCGGAACGGATGGAAGTGTTTCCTATGCAGACTTCAAGGTTATGGTAGAAGGAAGCGGTGAGCAGGAGAATCCAGACCCGGAGAAACCGGATAATGGAAATAATGGCGGTAATAACAGCGACAACGATAACAATAACAATAGCAATGCCGGAAATAATGACAACAACAGTGGGAATAAGGGTGATAATGGAAATGCAGACCAGAGAACTGTAAAGGCAACCAAGACAGGAGATACAACGAATTTCGCACTGTATGGAATGGCAATGGCAGCAGCCGGAGCAGTGATCGCAACACTGGTGTACCGCAGAAAAAGAAGCTGATCCTGATGTTCAGAAAAAGAACGTGATGAAATATGGATCTGTGAAAAGTTAAGAATGACAGAAGGCTGTCGGGATATTTTGAGAAATATTCCGGCAGTTTTTCAGGGGTATGGATTTTGGATTTGAAAACCAGAATCCATACCCTTATTTTCTTTGAAACAAAGAAAAGCGGTAAAATACAACCATAGAAAAAAACAAATGATTTCGGCCGAAAAAGAAAAAAGTAAATGTAACATTAAGAACAAAATTCAGACGAGGAGAAATGAACTATGAAAATGAAAGCAATCGCAAGATTTGGTAAAGAATTTGGAAGCTACAAATTGGTAGAAGTACCGTATCCAACATGCGGACCGGAGGATATCATCCTTGAGATCAAAGCGGCTGCAATCTGTGGAACAGATATGAAGCACTGGAATTATGAACAGCCCCTTGAAAAGGCGTTTTGGTGACTCTGTCACCGGAACGTCTTTTTCTATATCTTATGATGTCGGGGTCAAAAGCCCCCGACTTTGATGCCTACGGATTGCTCCGTGCTACGCACTCCCACAATCCTACCCAATATTCGCATATCGTGGGATTATCATCCCACTTTTATGCTCATATCGGGGCGGGTCCTAAGGTCTTTCACCCACCTATGAGCAAGCTCATGTGGGCTTAGACCTTTTGACCCTGACATCATAAAAGAAATGCAAAGAAAAATTATTTTGTAAGCAATTCTGCTTTTTGCAGAAGCTTCTCTACTTTTCTTAAAGAATTCAGGTCGATCTCCCTGAGAGAATAGGCAAAATCGATCAATTCAGAGGATATTTCCGCATCAGAAGATGTACCAAGCAGCCAGTAATCCAGCGAGAGATGAAAGGTCTGTGCAAGCTGAACACAAATTTCTATAGAAGGAAGTTGTTCTCCTCGTTCAATTTTGGTATAGTAGGAGTAAGAGATTCCTGATTTCTCGGCGGCGAGTTCCTGAGTATAACCCAGTTGGAGTCTACGCTCTTTCAGTGTTCTTCCTATGCTTTTACTATTAAGTAAGTCCATTCTTTTGCTCCTCCTCCTGATATATCTTTTATGATAATTCATAAATAAGGATAGTTCCACACACTGACCATGAACGAAACCGCCACAAATAAGGAGTGCAACGCACCCGGATAAAGAGAGGTAGATAATGAAGAAAAATGAAAAAATCCATGAATGATCGTAGTATGAAGAAAAGAACGGTATGGCTGATCCTGGGAGGGATCGCAGTGATAGTATGTGTTTTGTGGTGGGCATATATACAGTTCTGGTCAAATGCATCAGAGAAAGAAGATGTTTCTGCAAAGAGAGAAGCAGACTGGTCATTCCAAAAGCCCAAAGTGCCTGAGACAAAGCTGACAGATCAGGAAGAATGTGCTTTGTGCGGCAGCAGAAAAGAAAGTATGACGGGGATGTTCAGCGGAAAAGATGCGATTGGTATCATCAGTGTGAATGACTGGTACATTATGGATCTGAAGATCAAAAGTGGAAATGAGAAAGAAAATATGCCGGAAGATACAGAAGGAAAGAATACGACAAGGACAACGGTTGGGAAAAATGGAAGAGTTCTGGAGCGTAGTTCAGAAAGTCTCCGGGGTATTTCGGAAATCGTAGTAGATTATGGAGAGGACAGAGTACTTTCCATGGAAAAGGCATCGCAGATTTTGTGTCAGTCCTGTCTGGAAAAGCTGTCTGAAGCGATGGAGGTAAAATGTGAGGAGGGAAAAGAACCGGAGCCTGTCGACCTGGTACT
>ENA-UONV01002104-UONV01002104.1-human-gut-metagenome-genome-assembly--contig:-CS4-NODE-2104-length-15354-cov-5.580888_pt1 | contig 15354 bp, 11 predicted proteins | sample MGYA00242461_ERZ724008 | MGnify/ENA metagenome assembly ERZ724008 | reverse complement strand
GAGATGCTGGAAAAGGTGGATGATGGAAGCATGGGATTTACGCCGGCTGTACAGCTGTCGTACCTGAATAAGAAGGAACAGAAGGAAATGTTGGAAGCAATGGAGTTTGCACAGTGTACGCCTTCATTATCACAAGCACTTCGGATAAAGAAGCTTAGTACGGAAGGAAAACTGACGGTACAGGATATGGAAGATATCCTAAGTGAAATCAAACAGAAAGACATTGACCGTGTTGTCTTCAAGAATGAGCAGCGTCACAGATTTTTTCCAACAAGCTATACAGCAGAACAGATGCGGAGAGAGATATTAGAAATATTGAAAATATGGATGAATAATAATTGGAACGAATAGGGGGGACATGATTATGTGTAGAGTAATTGCAGTATCAAACCAAAAAGGCGGTGTAGGTAAGACAGTATCGTGCGTGAATTTAGGTATTGGCTTGGCACAGTCAGGCAAGAAGGTTCTTTTGATTGCTGCAGATCCGCAGGGAAGTATGACAATCAGTCTTGAATATCCGGAACCGGATGATATGGAGTATTCTCTGACAAGTATGATGATGAACAGATTATGAAATGATATCCTGGCATCGTAGATTACATGCAGCTGGCATTGTGGGATTAGTGAAGATACCAGCGATTGTAACAGCATTCGATGCATTTGTGCATATAATAAAGCATAGAAACACTATCATTACTTAATTGAGTGAAGAAGAATAAATTTTCTTTGACTATTTCAAAGTTGCAGTGTATAATTAAGGTACAAAAAGAGATACTTATAAGGTCGGAACAGAGACCTTAAACCTGTTCCAGCGGTCGGGATGGAGACCGAAAACCCATTCCCATTGCAGAATAAACTGTGAAAAATTAGTAGAAGGATGGCTGCGAAGTCATCCTTCTACTTTACTATATGGAGGTTTAATGGAAGAACAAAAGAGTTTTACACAACGTGTGAAAGAAACAGTAATCCACAGTGCTTATTTATATAAGAAATATTATGTTGAATATGAATATTTGCTCTGTTCTAAAGCATTTGAAAAGAGTGAATATTATATAATCAGTGCGCATGAGGACAATTATCTTCATCTTACTGGCTTACATACGGATTTAGATGCATTATCGTTTTTTGAGAAGTGTTATAGTGGCTCTTTACAAGAAAGTGATTTTGATTTTTGCAAAAATGGACAGAATGAAAAAGAAGTTAAGGGTTCTGTAAGAAGAAAAATTAATTCCTTACCGGCAATCATGAGTATGTTTTCTGTAGGAACTTCGGTTGAAGAAGATTTTGAAAAGAATAGAATACGATGCTCATTAGCAGCAGGTAATGTCAGTGCAACTTTAGGATTTATTGTTGCTGGCAACGCAAAACCTATGACATTGCTAAAAGGGAATGAATTGAATTCATCAAAAGCAAAGAAATTGGACTTAGTATTACGAAGAAAAGCTGGAGAAACAAAATTCTCTAAAATTATCAATGGTGATACAGAACAATTATTGGAACATAAATCTGTATTGAGTGAACTATTATCAGATGAGCTATGTGCATTGATGAAGACCTGATGAATGCAAATTATGGGGCATCTATAGGAATTGGAAAAGCAGATTATTACAATTATTAATTTGAGGTTATATGAAAATTCCAATTTGTCTGATTCACAGACAATTTAATAATCAATTTTACACAGCATTTTAGCCAAAAGGTTAAGGTGCTATTTTTTTACAACAAAAGGAGGAGTTGAATGTAACTAAAAATATATAAACATTATACATTACATTAATAAATGTAGTATTTACAAGTGATAGGAAAATAAAGTTGATACAACATAAAATAGACGGTATAATATATATAGACGATAAATAAAGTTTATTTTATGGAGATAGATACCTATGAACAATGTTATTCAATTCCCTAATAGTGATGTAAAAGAATATAGACAGAAGTGTTGTTTCATGAATAGAGCTGTACAGGTAGAAGGAGAAGATGGAGAACTTCAGAAGTATCCTTGTATCGTGTTGTACGAAGAAGAAACAGATATCCCTATCCTTTACACAGGGTTAGAACGATACCTTTGTCATCTGGTTAAGAGTGAGCTTCTGAATGGAAAGACATTATCAGCTAAGGCATATGCTATTTGCCACTTCCTAAATTACATGCTTAAAGAGACAGATATCAATTCATTGCATGAATGTACTCTTGAAACAGTAAGGGGATTTCTTAAATCAATGAAGACGCAGAAAGATGGAACTGAATACAACAAAGGCACATGGCTCCGTTACAGAGATTACTGTCAGAGTGTTAAAAGCACCGAAGACAGACAGAAGTATCAGAAAAGTATATATTCCTTCATCCGTGGCTATTCTTCTTGCGGAGCTGCGGGAAGAGCAGAAGGAAACAATAGAAGCACTTGGAGATATGTATGAAAATTACAATCTGGTTCTGGCAAAGTCCTATGGACTGCCTCTCGGTGAGAACTATCTGCGAGACAAAATGCAGGAAGTCATAGACAGAGAAGGTCTGCCGGATGTGGTATTTCACAGTCTGCGTCATACGAGTGTAACGTATAAACTGAAACTGAGCGGAGGAGATATCAAAGCAGTGCAGGGAGATTCAGGACATGCACAGGCAGATATGGTAACAGAAGTGTATGGACATATTCTGGATGAAGACCGTAAGAAAAATGCACAGCTGATCGAGGATGCATTTTATAAGAAAGAAAATCTGAATCCGGATATGAAGCGGACAGATACAGGAAAGAAGAAAATCGAAGTGCCGGATGGAATTGATGCAGAGGCACTTATGAAGGTGCTGAACAATCCGGAAATGGCAGCTTTGCTGGCAGGACTGGCAAAGGGTGTAACAGTATAAATATATGTATTGAGAATGGCGGAAGGTTAATCTTCTGCCTATTTTTTGTGAATTGAATAGCCGATAGAAAAAGAGGCAGAAGGTGAATAACTTCTGGTTGTGTATCTAGCTGGGGTGTGTCGGAAAGTTGGCGGGAATTGGTTTATTCAATGTTAATAATTATTCATAAAATTTTAATAAATACTTGAAGTAGTCGGGTTAAGAGGATATAATAATTACTGATATAGATTAAACTTGGATGTGGGTTTAATTATTAATAATACGAATTACTTAGGAGGATAATTTATGTACCTTGTGGATTTTATTAAACGTATGACACGAAAATCTAACATACCAGTGCTTATATACCTGGTATTGAATATTTTTGTCATTGCAGGAATTGTTAGCTTTTTGTTTGGGGGAGGAACAATGCCTTTCTGGCAGGCATTATTAATAGGAATTGTTTTATATGCAATATCATTAGTAATAGCACTTTCACCGATTGGAGAATGGATTTTAAGACTCCAAACAGGATGCAAGAAAATTAAAAGAGTTGAGCAGATTAATTTCATTGAACCGATTTTTAGAGAGGTATATGATAAAGCAAAAAAACTTGATCCTTCTATTCCGGATGATGTTCAGCTATATATGAATACAGATGAGGATCCTAATGCGTTTGCAACTGGAAGAAAGACAATCTGTGTTACAGAGGGAATGTTACATATGCCAGAGAGCCAGATTAAGGCAACGCTTGGTCATGAGTTTGGACATCTTGCACATAAAGATACGGATTTAATCCTTGTAGTATCTGTAGGAAATCTAATTGTTTCAGCTTTTATTTTAGGAATTAGATTGGTTATTGATTTATTCCATCTTGTATTTGGTTTATGTACCATTTTTATGGGCGGATCAGAAGGTGCTGTTGCAGCAATTTTAAATGCTATTTATCATGCAATGATTACTGCAATTGTTGCGGGTCTTACATGGGTATGGACAAAGATAGGTGTTCTTTTTGTTATGAAGGCTAGCCGTGCTAATGAGTATGAAGCAGATGAATTTTCATTTAATCTCGGATATGGAAATGAATTGTGCATTCTTTTAGATTCAATTAGCGGCTCTCATGCAAAAGGTCTTTTTGCAAACTTAGCAAGTAGTCATCCAGATAAAGATGACAGAATTGCAAAGCTTCAGGAGTTAGGTGCAACATATAGAGCTACTTACGGAGCAAAATAAAAAGATTATTTGCCAGGAGTGTGTTTGATTACATATTCCTGGCTATTTTTTTAGGAGGAGATTGGCTTTGGATAATACAGCAATAGTCTCAGTACAGGAACAGAAACAATTACAGTTATTGAATAACGGTCTGATAACAGCGGATAGATTCATTAATAAGAATTATTTAATTAATATTTCGGAACAGAATATTGTTCCATTAGATGACTATGAAAAAACTACTAATTCGATTCGATTATTTCAAATCATCAAATTGGTTTATGATAAAACAGAAAATATAAATGATAAATTAATTAGTGTTTATAGTGCGTTGCAAAATGTTGACAGTTCAGCGCTGCTTGTGATTAATGGAAATGGTAGAGAAGTAACATTTTATATCGGTATTCGCTCGGTTGATAATGCGGCAACTGCAAGTAAGATTTTAGAAAAGAGTTTTGTTGGCAACTTTCCCGGTAGTACACTTAGAAGTATGAAAAATGGAGAAATTGCTGAAGTGATGGCAACTGTAGCAAAAACAGATAATTACAATACATCTCGTAATGTATCCTGTGTTACAGTAATTCCTTCAATGAGAGATGAAGATAAAGATAAATTTGTACAAGGAATTGAAAAATTTATTGATACAATGCAAGGAGAAAAGTTTACCGCTGTTTTTATAGCTAAACCAGTTCCCAAAGATGATCTGGAAATGAGAAAGAGGGGATTTGAAGAACTGTATTCTTCATTGTCTCCATTTGTTAAAACATCATTAGCGTATGGAGAAAACTATAGTAAAGCAGTAACTAGTGGTATGTTTGAAAACTTTTCTCACTCTGTGAATAATAGCATATCAAATACTACAGGTAAGAACTCTAGCACAAGTTCATCACGTACACATGGTACAAACAGTGGAAGTAGTATTGGAGGCGGGGGATTTAGCATTAATTCTGGAACCACTAATAGTACAACAAGCGGATATTCATCCGGTTCCTCGTGGTCAAAATCTGTAACTGAAGGAACTGCAGATACAACTGGTTCGGGAACAAACCAATCAGATACGGAAACAAGAGGAAATACAAGAACATTAACTGTTGAGCATCAGAATAAATCTGTTTCTGTTTTACTAGATAAAATTGATGAGCAGTTGGAAAGAATAAAAGCGTGTGAAGCCTTTGGTGTATGGGAATGCGCAGGTTATTTTATAGCAGATGATATTCAAACATCAGTAGTAGCCGCCAATGCATATAAGGCATTAATGCTTGGAGATGAGACTGATGTTGAGAATTCTTTTGTAAATGTGTGGGGAATCAAAACTCCAAAAAATACAGAGCGTGTGTTGGAGTATATTCAGTATGGACAACATCCGTTAGTTGAGATAGCACCGGAGATGGGATATGAAATGCAATATGTTACTCCAGGCAATTTCATTAGTGGAAAAGAACTACCATTGCTTATGGGATTGCCTCATAAATCAGTAACTGGATTGACGGTAAGTAGTATTGCAGAGTTTGGTAGAAATGTTTTTATTCAAAATGAAAAACCTGACCAGAAGAAAATACAGTTAGGAAAGGTTTATCATATGGGGAATACTGAGGACAGTATTGTTAGATTAGATTTAAACAGTTTTACTTCTCATTGCTTTATCACGGGCTCAACAGGTTCTGGTAAATCTAATACGACATATGGATTGTTAGAAAAGTTTATTCAAAACGATATACCATTTTTAGTTGTCGAACCAGCAAAGGGTGAGTATAAAGAGGCATTTGGAGCAGTTGAAGGAATAAACATATTTACAACTAATCCGTTAATGGGTCAAATGCTAAAACTTAATCCATTCCGTTTTGACAAAAATATACATATTCTAGAGCATTTGGACAGACTGATAGAGATTTTTAATGCATGTTGGGAAATGTATGCCGCGATGCCGGCTATTTTGAAGGACGCAGTGGAAAAGATTTATATTGAAAAAGGTTGGGATTTATTAAACTCTGTTTATATGAGAGCTGGGGAACCAACGTATCCAACCTTTCATGATTTGATGAGAACATTACCTAATGTTATTAATAATTCTGGTTATTCTTCTGATACAAAGGGTGACTATATTGGAGCATTGGTTACAAGAGTAACTTCTTTGACAAATGGTATTTCGGGACAGATTTTCTGTGACAGTTATGACATCCCAGATGAAGTAATGTTTGATCAAAATACTATTGTTGATTTAAGTAGGGTTGGTTTATCAGAGACTAAATCGCTTATAATGGGTATTTTGGTATTGAAGTTATCTGAATACAGAATGGCAAATGCAAATCAAGCAAATTCTGTATTGAGACATATCACAGTATTAGAAGAGGCACATAATCTATTGAAACGTACAACACCAGGTGCAGCAGGAAGTAATGTGATTGGTAAGTCAGTTGAAATGATTTGTAATAGTATTGCAGAAATGAGAACATACGGAGAAGGATTTATCATTGTTGATCAGTCTCCAACAGCTGTTGATATTGCAGCTATTAAAAATACTAATACAAAGATATTGATGCGGTTGCCTGAAAAGGGAGATTGTGAAGCCGTTGGAAATGCAGCCGGATTAAATGAAGAACAAGTAAGAGAAATGTCAAAGCTTGGAACAGGTATTGCTGTTGTAATGCAAAATAATTGGCTTGAAGCTGTATTGACACACATAGATGCTTTTTCAAATCAGTATGAGAAAAAGATCCCAGTTGCAGAATATAGTTCATTAAAGAAATTGAAGGGTGCTGTTATTCAAGAACTGATGCAACAGTATATTGTTGACAAAACAATGAATATGGATAGGATGATGGCTGTAATTGATAGTGTTGACGCCGTTACATATAAAAAAGAAGAAATTCGCTGTTGTATGAGATATGTAATAAGTCGATTGCAGAAAGGAAGAGATATAGATTTCTTCTGTGAGACACTATTAAATGTTTCTGGAACAAAAAATCTTTTTGACATTATTGAAACAACAATAAAGAAGTCAGAAGTAGAAGATGAAAAATATGACAAGTCAAGCGTAGTAAAGTGGAAATCACGTTTTAGAAGTGAACTTACTAAGTATGTAGATTTGCCGGATAATTTTAATAATACTATTCTCAAATACTTAATTCATGCACAGGAACTAGAACAAAATGGAATAGATTATTTTGAAGTAAAACGAATTTTATACTAGGAGGGCTGTGGTGTGAATACACTGAAATTAAAATTAAACCCATATAAAGATATTAATATTGCATCATTAGATGATAAACCATTGTCACCATATAGTGAATTAAATAACTATATGAAGGAACCATTTTTAAGCTGGGTATCAAAATTGTTGGAAGCAGCTGAAAGGGAAATCAATGATGACTATTGCTTAGAGGTAGTTTCAGAATCTTTTGAAGCGTTATTTCTTGAAGGGATGCAGAATGATTTTGATTCTTGTAAAGAGTATAGAACAGCTTCTTTTCAAGTGAATACATCAACAAGCGAAAGATTTGATTTAATTAGAAAACTTGCATCAAAATACGCCGTTAATTATTCTTTAGAAGCATTTAAGCTTCCGGTTTATACAGATGTTCAGTTATCGTTAGATACAACTATGGTTAAATCTGTAACACTCGAGGATGCAAAATTGATTGTTACAAATGAAAAAGAAGTAAAAAATCAACTAAGCGCCATGTTAGAAGGTTCCATTATATTATTGATATCAGATAAAAGTGTTGTTACTGCTATTGGAAGTCAGAAATATATATGGGAAATCTGTGAATCAGATTTGGATAAAGTTGTAAATTGTATTATTGATAGATTTGTAAAAACACCTATTATAGTAAAGATATCTGAGTTATTGAAAAATGTTATGGACACGATGAATGACGAGGATAAGAAAACATTAAATCTTGCGACAGAAATAGATCCATTTTTAGCAATTTCAGAATTACCAGAAATTGAGGTGGGTCACTCAATTACTCTTGGTGTAGAAATGATTCCCGAGGGAACGGAGTTGCCTAATTTAAGAATAGTTGCTCAGAATGAAAGCATAATCAGTATAGATGGATTATCGATTACAGCTTTAATGCCTGGGACAACAAATATTGATATTTATAGAGCAGAAGAAAATATTCCATTTGTCAGAAAATGTGTTAAAACATATCAAGACAATTTTGTTAAGAAGATTGAATTGAGTTTGTTTGCAGGAAAAATGGGAATCGGAAGAAAACAAGAAGTAAATATTGCATTGATTCCAGAAGATGCGGAAGATATAAACTCAGTTGAATGGTCTGTTGATAATGCGGATGTAATAAGGGTAAGTCAGGATGGGGTTATTACAGCATTAAAGGATGGTGTTGCAACAATCACTGCAACAACAACCAAAGCATCTTCAAGTATTTCAGTAAAAGTTTTGCCTAATATAAGGAATATTGTATCCACTGTTACACAAAGTCATTTATATGTTGGTCAAACAGAGTCTATTTCGGTTTTGGTTGAACCCAATAATTGTTTTGATTCTTCATATGAATGGAAATCAAGTGATAAGTCAGTGGCAATTGTGGATAAATTAGACGATGGACAAACTGTAATTAGAGCAACTGGAATTGGTAATTGTACATTAACTTGTATTGCAAAAGAAGGCGGTTGTTCAACTACATGTAATGTATTGGTAGAAAGTACATTTAAAAAAAGAGAGAATGCGCATGGAATGCTCAGTTTAACAGCAATTTTGGCTGTTGCGTGTATTTTCTGTGCGGCACTATCACCAGTTCTTTGCGTGCCAGTAGCTATTGCAACCGTTGTTTGTGGAGTATTGGCCATTGCTCGAAATAAAGGAGATAGATTTTGGGCGTTTATTTTGATGGCAGCGGCTGTCTTAACGGCATTAGAAGCAACGGGAATTACTAATTGGCTATAAACATAAGAAGTGTGAAAGGAGCTACGATGGGAATAGAAGGCGGTTCTAATAGTGAAGTACAAAATCAAGAAATAAATCAAGCAAACAATGAACAAAACGAGATAAATCAAGCGGAACATCAGAGAAGCGGAGAAGAACTTGAGGGTAATTCGACAATTGATAATGAAGGTGAAAGAAAGCAGATAGAAGGAAAAGATGATGCTACTGAATCGGCTGAAGATGAATCATCACAGTTAGATAAAGAAGACAATATTGAAGATGATCCAAATACTGAACAACCTCCAGAATCAGATAATGTAGCTCCGGAACAGCAGCTAGACAATCAAGATACTATTGAGTCAGATCCATCGGGAGCTGATGAAATGGGTGAAGACAATAATGAAACTGTTGATTCGCTTGATAATGATGACGAAATAGAGGACGCTGAGGATTTAGATGATAATCAGGACTCGACAGAAGGAGATATCCAAGATTCATTAGACGCAGAAGATTCAATTGATTCAGATGATACTGATGATTCAGTTGAAGAGGATGATAATAACGAACAAGATCCCCTTGATTCAGAAGATTCTATAGAAGATGATAGTGAAGAGTCAGAGAGTCCAGAAGGAGAAGAAGATATCGAAAATCCAGAGAATAATGAAGAGCTAGAGAATTCAGAGGGAGAGGGAGATACCGAAAATCTAGAGGATGGTGAAGAGTCAGAGAATCCAGAAGGAGAGGAAGATACCGAAAACCCAGAGGATGGTGAGGAATCAGAGAGTCCAGAAGGAGAAGAAGATACCGAAAATCCAGAGGATGGTGAAGAGTCAGAGAATCCAGAAGGAGAGGAAGATACCGAAAATCCAGAGGATAACGAAGAGTCTGAAAATTCAGAAGGAGGGGAAGATAGCGAAGATCCAAAGGGCAACAATGGACCTGAAATGCCAGAAGATTTTGTCACAAAAGATGCTAATGAATCAAATGAATCAGATAATGATAGTGTGAAGGGAGAAGTCTCAGATGAATTAAAAAATGCATTGGAGCCTCCAGAACAACAAAAAGAAGCCGTTTCAGAATTACGAGATAGTGTTGCAGATGATTTGGGATTACAGGAAAAGCCAACTGTAAAATATTATAATAATGATGATGATACGGACTTTGGTGGATATTCTCCATCTGAAAATGCAATCTATATTAATGAGCATAATATGGGAGATGCAAAGGAGACTGCAGATACAATAGCACACGAATCTAGACATTGTTGGCAACATGAGATAGCTGATAATTCGGACAATCCTCAAGCGCAAGCTTTTAAGGAAAATTTTGATGATTATATTAGACCAGAAGATGATTATCGAGGATATAGGAATCAGCCGGTTGAGGCAGATGCTAGAGAATATGCAAAGAATATCACAGATCATATTCCTGATAAGAAAACTATTGGAGATGAAAAAGTTGATGGTGCACCATCTGAGGCAAATGCAACATCAAATGATATAAGACAGAATCAAGAGGAAAAAGGTGCTGTTTTTGACGGTAAGGCAGAAATTCCGTCTGATTTAGAAAGTAAGACTGGAGAAATTGAGTCAAAAATAAAGGAACCAGATAGATATGCGTCAAAATTTGAGTATGATACGCAGCAAAAATTAGAGAATTATTATAAGGAAGAGGGTGGAAATTTATCTGATTCGCAGAAACAAGATTTAGTATCAGACTTAAAAAATTCATATGATAGTGCTGATACAAGCGATAGAGGAGACATTTTGGTTCCTGAAGATTCAAAGGACGTTACAAGTGTTTATTATAACGGAAAGACAGGAAAATATGACATCGGATATGATTGGAAAACTGTTGATACGGTTCCCGAAACAAGAACAATGGAAGTGATGAAAGAGGGCCAGCAATTTGATAGAGTTGGACCACCATCGGGAAGATGTACTGGTGCTGTAGGTGAAGATGGTAGTTGTGCAACAGTAAAGGAACGTTCTATACCATATCATTTTACTGAAGAGGATATAACAAAAGAACCATCATATCATAGATATCAAGCGGAACAAGATTTTACAAAAGAAAATCTGACTAATGCAATTGATAATTCTATGATGTATAGCGATGATAAAAAAGTTGAGATGCACACTAATGTGGATCGGTATTATGAAAATGCTCAGGTTAAAGGGTATGGAGATGGAGATGGTCTTGCTACAGGTGAAATTGCACCAATGTTTGAGGATACTACTGGTGCTACAGGTGGCGGAAAGCAATATGATATGCCATTAAGTATGGAAGAGTTAGAAAATATTGGTATGATTAGTGAAGTTGAAAAAGGAACATATTGAAAGGAGTAGTAATGGTAAAGGCAGAATTATTAAAATGGTATGCGTCAATAGAGACGGATAAAATGCCTAGATATATAGAAATATCTGATGCAAATGAAAGCCAAATATTTCTCAATGGATGTTGGCAAAATGTTATTTATGTATGGAGTATATTATTTGATGGAAAGAATTGGAAATATGTAGAGACAGATTCGGATAAAGGATATGTTTTTGATTTTAAGTCGTTTTGCTCGGAAAACGAAGCTGTAGAATATGCAAAAGATATTTTGAATAAAAAATTATTGGCTAGCAAAGGCAATTCGAAATTTGAAATGCTTCAGAGGTATATTCAGCAAAAGTATGGATATTCAGATAAAAGAGCGAGCTCTATGCTTAACCAAATGAAATTGTATGATGACATCTTTGAAGAATTTTTTAATTATGCTCGTATAGGAAAATTTTGCAAAAAGGACAAAACACAGACACAAGTATGTGGATATACAGCAGAAACACTTCATCGTGATTACAATTTATCGCCATTGGGGGCATATAATTACTTAGTGTATTTAAAAGAAGATCCTAATAATGCTTTAACTGATTTAAAGGCAGGATTACCAAGAAAATAATAGTTTTTGACATACAAAATAAATTATTATATTTTTTGCAAACAGATTTTGGTTCCAAGCACATATTAAAGAGAAGCGGTATAATCTAATAATATAGAAAGATGTCTTATATTTATAAGTATGCAGAAGAAGCAGAATCTTGCTGATTTAAGTGTGCTAAAAGCATTGTTATAATAACGAAATTTGAGAAGGGTTTGGAGAAGGTAACGCTACAAGTAACAAATAAAAAAAGCTAAAACATCTTACTAAAACTTCCCACGCCAATAAGGTACGGATTTCAATTTAAGGTATGGGGAGTTTTAGTTATATCAGTAAAAAGGTCAAAAACTTATCGACATCCGACCTATCACACGATATAATGTAAGTAATCTAATAGAAATATTGATCAATCATTACCGATGCTAACAGGGGAATGATGGTCATGTTTATGAATTTTGATGTACACATTAGTTAATCCCGTACGTTAGCATTGCTAACAAACTGCTAACAGAGAACATCAAAAATCGGTTTGTTTCTATTATTTTATATTGACAAGGATTTTCAATTAAGTGCCTACTTTCCTGATAAATACTGGATTTGGTTGACATCAGGTAACAAGTGGTAACTAAGGTGACTCGAACTCCTAAGGGGCAGTTGAGGGTTCGATTCCCCCAGGGAACATTGAAATAAAGCAGCAATGACATGAGAAAGGTCATTGCTGCTTTTTTCATGCAAAAACAGCATTTTCGGTGACAAATTTGTCAGCGGAATGTGTCATGGACTGGAATCGTGAAGTTGACAGGGCTATCATAAGCGAGGTTTCTATGGGTGATATTCTACAGATAAAGAGGGAACATATCACAGAGCCAGTAAAGAGGTCAATTGAGCGATACGGCAATAAGCCCGAAATGCTCTCGCTTATCCTGAATATGGCAATAGCAGAGCTGGTACTGCTTATAACAAAGGTGCTTGAGGCTATAAAAGGCATTCACAGCAGGCTGCAGCGTGAAAATGCTCCCGAAGATAAAAACAAAGCCCAAAAGCAGGACAACGGAATACTTACAGTAGATGCTTTACCGCCAGAGCCTGTTATGACACCGGAAGCAGCCGCCTATCCGAAGTTAAAAAGATAAGGACAGAACTGGACAGCCAGAATGCCATTATCTTTGAAGCTGAGAAACTAAGAGGCAGTCTTGAAATCGAAATGTCAAACTTAAAGGGACTGGCGAAGCTCACCAGAAAAGCTGATTTACAGAGAAAGATTGACGAAAAGACGGATTATATCAACCGATTAAAGGTAGAACTCTCAAACATGGTTCGTAATAGCGGTTTTGAAAACATGAACGAGTTCCTGCTGACATTCAGAGAATGCAGGAATGCTTATATGTATTATCAGAGACAATACGAAAGCTGGAAGAATGCCTGCAGAAAACCGGATACACCTACGCATAAGGATGAAAAACTGTCGGATAAACTTGCAAGACTACAAAGGGAAGCCGCTGAAAACCAGAACAGTATCAGCAGGCAGACAAAGAACAGAGGGGCAAGATAATATGCCCTTTGTTTTATATTCTTTTGACGGAATTACGATAGAATATTGGAACTTAGCATGATATAATAATAGAAAATTTTTAGGAAGAGGTGAGAACGATATGAAAATTATCCGAGATAACTACTCAGTACAGTTGATGTAAACTGTTGGCAGATTGTGCTGAGGTTAAAAGAAACTTGCCAGTAGTCGTTGACTGTACTGTCCTAATGCTTGAAATACAATCTATAAAGGAGTACAGTTATGCGTTATATAAAAGAAATATTAAAGAAAAACAGCATATGGGTATTGGTCTACATTGGACTAGGTATATTTAATTCATTTGTGACTAATTACAAGGTTGACTATTTCCAAAAGGTTATTGATGGATTGGCTGATAGAACACTTGCATTTGCAGGAGTTGCAACATATGGCTTTATTTTGCTGGTAAATTATTGTATGAATTATCTGGATAATTACCCTGAAAAGAAGTTGGAACATGGTATTTATCTGGATTTTAAGCTTTTGTCACTTAGAAAAATAAGTACAATCGATTATACGGAATATCAGAAAATAGGTACGGGCAAACTTGTTCAAAGGATTGAGAATGGTTCAGCAGCAGGAAGAAATGTATTATTCAATTTCTGGTTGTGTTTGATTCGTGACTTACTTCCTACCATTGGTTTCAGTATATACTTTATTTGGAAGATAGATGAAAAAGTCACTTATGTACTGTTTGTAGGCTATACGATTATTTTTGTAACAACCAACATTCTATTAAAGTTTCTTTACAAAATAAAAGAAAAGATTTTGAATAGTGAAGAACTATTAAATCACTATTTGGTCAGAGGCTATATGGAAATGTTGGTATTTCGTATGAGTAAACAGTTTCCGAGTGAAATAAAGAAGACTTGTAATGCAAAAGAGGATATTGTTTCATCAAAAGTAAAAATGAATATGATTCATGAAGCATTCTTCACAATATTTGCACTACTTGTGGCAGTGCTAGATATTGGTATTCTTTTTTATGCATGGAAAACGAAAAAACCTTACAGTAGGTTCTGTGGTTGCACTAATTGCACTGATTGAAAATGCCTATACGCCAATTGCCATTTTTAATGTACTTTATGTCCAATATAAATTGGACAAGGCGTCGTATAAGAGATTTGAGGAATTTTTAGGCTTAAAAGACGATATTCAATTAAGAAACGGTAACGCAATAAATACAAATGTTGGAAAAATTGCAATAAGAAATTTATCATTCCAATATGAGGAACGAAAAATTATTGATGGCTTGAGCCTGTCAATACAAAAGGGAGAAAAAATAGCTTTTGTAGGAGAAAGTGGTTCCGGAAAATCGACCTTGATTAGGATATTATTAGGGTTGCTAAAATATAATCAAGGAGAAGTTCGCTTAGGAGACATGGAGTTAAAAGAAATTTGTCTTAATAATCTGTATGATAGAGTTAGTTATCTATCACAGGATGCCCCTGTTTTTGACGGAACAATAAAAGAAAATCTGGTATTTGAGAAACAAGTGTCAGAAGAACAAATGCTAGGGGCATTGAGTGAAGTGCAACTATCTCATTTAGTTGAAAATCTTGCGGAAGGTTTGAATACTGAAATTGGTGAGAAAGGTACTTGTTTATCGGGTGGAGAAAAACAAAGACTTGCATTAGCTCGCTTGTGGTTTGAAGACTCCGAACTTGTCATTTTGGATGAAGCAACATCTGCAATGGATAATTTAACAGAAGAAAATGTAATGAAATCAGTTATGCAAAAAATGAAAGATAAAACTGTCATTGCCATTGCACATAGATTAAATTCCATTGCAGGTTTTGACAGAATTATTCTCTTTAAAGAAGGGAGGATTGTTGGACAAGGTACTTTTGAAGAACTACTACATACAGATTCTTATTTTATGGACTTGTATAATGCGAATGTGAAATAATTGTTTTT
>ENA-UONV01002100-UONV01002100.1-human-gut-metagenome-genome-assembly--contig:-CS4-NODE-2100-length-15387-cov-7.388208_pt1 | contig 15387 bp, 17 predicted proteins | sample MGYA00242461_ERZ724008 | MGnify/ENA metagenome assembly ERZ724008 | reverse complement strand
AGAACTGCCTTATGTATAACAGTATAATCGATTTTATCGAAAATGACACTACCAAAATTAAAAAAATTCTAGAAAAATATCTTTTTGCCGGAAATACGCTTCGGTTTGAGGAAGATTTGATGCATGTAATGATTGAGTTTGGCCGAAAAATCTATCAGGAATGCCTGAAAGAAATCGAGGAAAACATCCGTCAAAGTGAGTTTAGAAAGAAAAACTACTATGTCGAACACAAAGCGGACCGGAGAACATTTCTTACAACATTTGGAAACCTGGAAATCGAAAGAACTTATTATAAGCCTAAAAATGGCGGGAAATCTGTATATCTGCTTGACAAATATGTAGGACTTGCCCCACATGACAAGGTGAGTCTTGCCGTAAAAACAAAGTTTGTGGAAGAAGCCGTTGAAACCAGTTACCAAAAAGGCGGTGAAAAGGCATGTATGACAGAAGATGTCGTTTCAAAACAAACCGTAAAAAACACGATCCATGAGCTGGAAGTCGAATTAGAGGAAGAAATCCCGGTTCAAAAGAAAAAGATAAAAAATCTTCATATTCAGGCAGACGAGGATCACGTTGCCCTTCAGTTCAGTAAAAAGAAAGGGGACCTGACTGTAAATGAAATGGGTAGAAAAAGCAATACCGCCATGACCAAATTGATCTTATTGTATGAGGATATTGTGCGCAATGGTACGCTATCTTTAAACACAAAGTGGTTGCAAAATAAAGGTAAGTAGTTATATAATGATGGAAGAGTTATATGTTTCAAGACATAAAAGGAACGGAACAAAGATGATAAGAAATGTTGAAAATGCAAGATTAAATCATTTGGTTAATAAATATGCAGTAAAAAGGAATAATGAAATAGTGCTGGATGAAAACACCAATTTGATAGATGATTTGGGATACGATTCCATAAGCATAATACAATTGCTTACGGAAATAGGGAATGATTTGGGAGTTTCAATAGAGTATTCTTTTGAATTTACATCCTTTAGATATTTAAATATGTTTTATTGTATTCATAGTATGTTTAATGAGTATTATAAAAGGTATTTGGGAATTACAAAAGATGGTAAAATAAGTAAGAATATAGTAGTATATTGTTCAAAAAATAGAAACCATTCAATAAATAAAAGATATCTTTATTCGGGCATTATAACTTACTATAACCAAAATTGGATTTTGTCATGTGATAGCAAAAACAAAGAATATTTTTGGGGAGAAATGAAACATATTACATTAGAAAACTATGATACTATAATGCAGAAATTAGTAATTGATGGTTATGAAATTAGGAAGATGTATAGAATGATTATTGATAAAGAAGTTGATGTGCGAGAGGAGAAAGAGGAAGAATATGATTATATTTATATTGATGAGATGAGAAAATATGTAGCAAAAAGTGAAGAAAAAACGATTGGATATTGTAAGGTTTCGGACATAGACTTTGGATTTGGAAATATAGTTGTGTATATAGATGAAAACTATCGACGCCAAGGCCTGGGTTCAACCTTACTAAATATGATGATACAGAAATGTTTAGAATTAAATATTAATCCGGTTTATGTTGTGGATTCTTCAAATAACGCATCTATTAATCTTGCTGCAAAGTTTGGATTTTCGATTGCCAGTATGGAAGTGATTATATCAAAAACTGTCTAGATAAATTGAGATGAGTTGATGGAAGGTTAAGCAAAACACCCCATTGACGAACAACTTAAAATATGATACATTAATATTGATATTAGCAGATGCTTGATCCACGCTTGTTAGGGAAAATTTATTCCTAACAGGCGTTTTTTAGTTGGAGGAAGGAGAAAACAGATGAATTATAAGTATGTGCGGATACAAGGAAGAGAAGATTCTTATATTACAAAGTATCCCAAAGGAATTTTTAGTCTATGTTGGAATCTTGTAAATGATGGAGTGATGGAACAGAGCGAAAATGATTTGTTTATAGGTATTGATGAATGGTTTAAATGCAACCTGCCGGAACCGGAACCATGCGTAAACCGTGAAAAAGTTATTACATTTTTTAAATGTGATTCTGCAAAAGAAATGTACGAGAAACTGAAACCGGCAATGAAATTATTGGATAAATACAATAGAGCGTATGATGTTGTCTACACGAATTTTGTTGGAACGATTGTTTATGAAGATGAGTGGCAAATTGCAGTCAAAGTGAATGATGGAGTGATAGTATACTAGAGAAAAAGGGGCTAAACAATGATATTTAGAGCAAGCAACGGAGCAGAAATTCTGGATAAAATAGAGATTGATGAGGAGAAAGCGTTAATTCAATATCATTCTATTAATCATGCGTTGGTTATCGTAAAATGCGAGGATGATTATTTACTTGGATATCACAATTGGAGAGATGACTGGGAGACATTTGGCGGTTTGCGGGAAGAGGGAGAGAGTATAAGGGAATGTATCGTTAGAGAAACCGAGGAAGAACTTGGCTTGAAAAAAGTAAACTTTGAGTATTTAGGAATTGTTTATTATAATATGCTGCCTGATTATTGGAATAAAGAGTGGCATGAGGAGTACGGTGGCTTATATGGATTCGTTATTGAGAAAGAGATGCTTGAAATAAATGAAGCCTTGCTAAGATATTTCTAGTGGAAGTTATTCTTTGATGGTTGCACCTGTGAAGCGGGTATGTTATACTGTAAGACAAGAAGAGAACCAAAAATTGGAAGAGGATAGAGAAACATAAATAGGGAGGGCAATGTGAAAACAATAATAGCAATTTTCTTGTTGGTTTTGGCTGCCATGGCAAGAGATAAAAATTGGAATTTGTTAAAAATACTGCTTTTTTTCGCTGCCATCGGTCTTTTTGTCAGTCATGCGATTGACATTTGGGTCAGCAATTTTAGTGCGTTGATGTGAAAGGAAAAAGGAATTGGATTATACGTTGTTGGAAAGAGTACAAGGAAGAATTATGAAGAAAATAGTTATGATATTTGTTATTTGGAATTGCTTATTTTTCTTGTTTAGTTGCAGCAATGAAACGCAGAACCAAAATGTACAAAAAGATAGTAAAGAGACAAAAGTGATTTCTGGAAATAAAGAAAATATAGCGAAAAAAGCAACAGGAACCGGCGTCGATATTGCGGATGACGGAACCTTTGTCTTTTTAAGAACTGCGGATGAAAACTATGAATTTTATGACATTGATGAAAAGAAAATTTATGAAGGGATTTTAAAAGAAAATTGTGATATTAGCTGTTGGCATACCTATAAACAACATTTATATATAATGGTTAATGATAGGAAAAATAAATGGAATCGGTTAAAAGATATTAATCTGAAAACCAAAGAGGAACACTGGTTAAATGCACCTAATAGTGTTTTTTATATTTATAAGGATAACATCTATTTTCAAGATGAAAAAGAAGATACAGGAGTAGTGGAAAAAACGAATTTAGAATGTAATGCTGTTAAAACGATAAATCTAAATAGCAATAAAGAGGGTGCTTCTCTTGAATTGATTTACAATGATAAAATGTACTATGCTATCAATAATAAAATATATACTTGTGATCTGGATGGAGAAGAAAAGCAATGTATTATGAAAGATCAGAAAATAGAAACAATTTTCTGTACGTTTGATGCGTTTGATGACCGTTTATATTTTTTGGCAGGAAATAAAGATAATAAAACATGTGTCTATTGTATATTCCTTGCTTCTTTTGAACTAAAAGAAGTTTGTGCAGACGTTAGTTGTTATGCTTTGGGAGAAAATGGTATTTATTATGTTTCCGAAGACCATGGAAGTGTCTGCCATAAACCATATGAAAATCCGGAAAACACGGAGAAAACAGTGATGGAGAATGCTTCAAACAGCACCTTGAAATATGGAGGTAATGGGTGGTTGATCCAGGAACAAAATTCAATTTCCGATGGACAAATTTATGCGTTTAATGAACTTAAAGGAGAGTCTAAAATTTTGTTTCAAGTGAGGTAATGTTGAAAAAATGCAAAAGAAAGGACGATTAATGAAGAAAGACGAAAACATCAGTGACATAGAAATTATCGAATATTATGATATTCAAGAAGATGAACTTTACCAAAATAGAAATATTACGCCGACAAGTGCTTATGCCATCATAGAAGTTCAGGGAAAGTTTCTAATAGGCTATAATAGTTACCGTGAGCAATGGGAGTTTCCGGCTGGAAAAATAGAATCCGGTGAAACAGCGATGGAGGCAGCGAGGAGAGAACTGTACGAGGAAACGCATCAAATTGTGGATGAACTTGCGTTTTGTGGATTGTTTAAGATCTATGATAAAACAAAAAAGGAATACCGGTTTCGTGCAGTATATAGGGGGGAGGCAGAGTCATTAACCGAATTTGTTCCGTGGGAAAATGATGAAATGCTGGACATTCGGCTCTGGGATTTTGGCGATCCGAGTATATATGTTGATCAAATTGATACAAAGATGGTAGAAATGCTAATGCGAAAAAATCACTTATGAAAAATTGAAAATCGGTATAACAAAGCCATAAAAGGAGAAGGTTTATGAAGAAAAATTATATTATGATCTGCATGATTTGTGCGCTTCTTTGTTCGTGCAATTCAAACGAATCAAACAAGCAAAATGCTGCAAATAATTCAACTTATAATGCGGAAAAGCAGGAGAAGGAAACGCAAAAGGCAGTTTTTGATGCGTTAGAAAAAAGCGACACACAATGGGGTGACAAAAAAGTAGAAAATAGTAAATTTGTATTTTATGTTTCGAAAAATAGTTTGGTTCAAAAAGAAAAAGAGACAAAGGAGAAATCTATTTTGAAGCGGTGGAAAGGCAAGAAAAGTATTTCTTTGTGTTGTACCGAAAGTGAACTTTACTATATCGAAGATATGAGGAGAGTAGGTAGGATTCAACTTGAAAATGAAAAGACGCAGCAGCTTATCACCTATGAAATGCTTGAAAAGGCTGGATATACATTTCCGGATATTTTTGGAATGGTTGTGTATTCCGGACACATTTATCTTCAAATTTCCGGATTAGATGTTATAGAATGTGGACAGAATGGCGAAATAGGAGATAAAATTGCACAAGATGTTCGCTACGGTGCATTTTGCGGGAATTCATTTTTTTATCGGCGGCGTTCATCGGATGAGATTATTCGGTTTGACTTGGAATCAAAGAAAGAAGCCGTGGTGCGAAAAAAGAAGTACAAGGAGCATGTGCAATATAATAGAATATTTACGGTAGATAATAAACTTTATTACGAACTGGAAGGGGAAATTTATTTATACGATGAAGCAGGAAATGACGTGAAAATTGGCGAGGAAGGGAAGGATAACGAATAGAATGGTAAAAAAGAAAACAGCAAACGCCGCTCTGTTTCGGAAAAGTTTTGGGTATTATACTATTCAAAATCTTGTTACGATGGGGTATGTTTTGTTGCAGGCAAAGTTATTTTCCGATATGGTTTCGCTTGCGATGGAATACCGGTATACACATGTGCTATGGTCCGCATTGTATCTGATCGTATTGACAAGTGTGTATTTTGTAATGAATGCAATGCTGAAAATTAAGACGGATCTGGCAAAAGAGATTGAGTATCAGAGGTTTCGTGAAAAAGTAGTAGAATCTTTTTTTAAGCAGTCTAGAAAAAGAATTTTCCAGTTTCATGCTGGAGATATTCAGAAAACGATTGATCTGGATGCTAAAAAAGTGGCAGAGTATTATTGTACCGGACTGCCTACGATTGTTACGAATCTGTTGTTTGTAATTGTAACGATATATTTATTTGCGGCAAAATCTATTTTACTTGCAATTATATTTGCTATATTGTCGGTGCTGCAGACGATTCCACATGTGATTGTGTCGTGCTTTTCCTATAAATATTATGATGCAGATCGGGAGGCACAGGCTAAATGGACGGAAAATGTGTTGTCGATGTATTTTGGAAATGCGACGATTAAATTGTATCAGTTACATCATTTATTTTTTCGGAAATTCAAACAATTAAATCAGAAATGGGATAGATTAGGGAGAAAAGCAAGTGCGGCAGGAAGGTTTAGTGAAGGAATTCGCTCATTTATAGAAACGATATTACAAGTTTTTAGTTACTTGATCTTAGGTTATTTTCTGCTCGAAGGCAGTGTGGATTTGGCAGCGGGAACGTATCTTTTGGTGCTGGCACCTAGATTGTTTTCTTATACAGATTCTATTTTTTTCGTTTTTCCGCAGATTGCAGAGTATAAAAAGGCGAGGGGAAATATAGAAAAATGGCAAGTAGTTTATGAAGATAAAGAAATTGCTTTAACGTGTCATAAAATCACAGTTGATTCTATCAGCATCCAATATGAGAATAATAATATTTTAAGGGATTTTTCTTGTGAAATAGATTTTTCGAAAAAGTATTATATTGTTGGAGAGAATGGCAGTGGAAAAACATTATTATTAGAATGTATTATCGGACTTAAAGATGTAGAGTGTGGAAAAATATTGTACGATAATTGTGAAGCTAACAAGATTGGAAATCAGCAATTTTATGATGCGTTTGCCTATCTGCCCCAGGAAGATGCAACACTAAATCTTACGCCGTATGAACTGTTTTGTGAAGCAGGGAAAGATGAGGTGGATAGCGCGTTAGAAATTGCCAGACAATTTGGTTTATCTGAGAAAAATATATGTTCAACAGCAATTTGTGATCTGTCAGGCGGGGAAAGGAAAAAAGTGTATTTGAGTCGGTTGCTTGCGAGGGAAAATGAATTTTTGTTTTTAGATGAACCGACAAATTGTTTGGATTCTGAAAGTGTTGAAATACTTATTGAAATGATGAAAAAGCGGAAGAAGGGTTGGCTTGTGATTACACATGATGCGAAAATGTTTCAGAAGGAAAAAGATGTGACAGTTTATTCATTATAGATATGAGGAAGGAAAATGCATATGAAAAATAAAAATATATACCGTGATACCTTACGCTGGATGTTGCTTCCTGTTTTGTCTAACGTTATTTACGAAGTGTTGAAACTTTCTATGGTATTTATTGTTGCATATTTTCTAGGTCGCGTCACAGATGCGGCGATAGCAGGGAAATATGATGTTTTTCTTGATAAAGGTAAAGTGTTGCTGCTTATTATCGCAATCGGGGCAGTCTGTGTTCCGTTGGCGGCGATTGCGATGGATTTTATATGGATCAAGGCAGGTTCGGTAAGTGACATAGAGATGTGCAGTAAAATATCTTTTTGGAAATACGATAAATTGCGAAAGATGGACGAAGGAGAGATTGAGTACAAATTATCAGAAGAATTATGTGAATTCCGGATTTGTTTTGCCAATGTACTTTCAACTCTGATTCTTGTTCCCATCTTTGGTATTTTTTTGGCGTATTGTGTAAAACAAATGGGAGTTGTCTATTTGCTGTTTGGTATTTGCTGTTCTCTTTTTACCTTGTTAATACCTATTATATTTCGTAAAATAAACTTGAAATATGAAAAAGAAAATTGGAATTATTTATCCGGACAAAATCAGATTTTTACGCAGATTTCACAATTTGCAAAGACAATCAAATGTTTTGGATTAAAAAATGGAATTGTAAAGAAATGGAAATTGCAATTTGAAAAATATCTGAATTCATCGCGCAAAAAGGCAATTAAAATTGAAAACTTGGCAGGCGAAGCAAATGGATTTGTAAAAGCAGTTTCGCAGATCGCTGTTTTAATACTGGGGTGTATTTTGATGGAAAAAAAGATGATAACAACAGGATGTATCGTTATTATGCTTCAATATTTAAGCATTTTTGATACTTTTTTTGATCGCTGTATTCAATCCATTACCAACATAAGCAAAGTGAGGGAAAAGGCAAATAGATTACATATTTTTTATGATAATCTGGAACGAGAAAATGGTGTGAATTTATGGGATAGGGTTGAAACAATTTGTTGTAAAAATTTAAGTTATTCATATGATGGAAATAGCGTGATCGATAATCTTTCCTTTTCTATAAAGAAGGGCGAAAAGATACAGATTAAGGGACAAAATGGAAGCGGAAAATCAACGCTGCTTAAAATTTTGTGTGGACTGGAGACAGAATATGAGGGAGACGTATTGATTAATAATATAGAAATTAGAAGAATAAATCTGTCAATGTGGAGAAAAAAACTGGCAGTTATTTTTCAAAATGCTTATATTTTTTCTGGTACGGTGGCAGAAAATGTTGCGATGGGAAAACTGAATGCGGCAGAAGAGCAGGTGCAAAAACAGATGCGGTTTGTTAAGATAGATGATATGGCACAAAAAGCAATCAGTTATGGTGCAAATGAGCTGTCAGGTGGGGAAAAACAGAGAATTGCCGTGGCGAGAGCCGCCTTAAAAGATAGTGAAATAATATTAATGGATGAGGGCGATAATCATCTTGATGCAGAAGGAAAGAAGATTTTATTTAATTATTTAAAGCAAACGGATCAGACTGTAATTTTTATCAGTCACGATTTGGAATTTGGAAAAGTGGCAGACCGTGTATTGAATTTGTAAGAATACATTTGAAGAAATAGAAATGCAGCTACTTGAAATTGCTGGAGAAATATGGTAAAACAAAGTGGTATAAAAAATAATAAAGGACGTGTTAAATGAAAACAATTAATGATTTAAAAAAGATTTTAAAGAAAAGTACACCGGAAGGTATCAATGGTGCCAGAAAAAGTTTATATCAAAGAATGTGTGGCGACAAATATTGTTACTACAATGACATCGTATTATTTTTTGATTTTGTAAGCTATAAAACATCGGAACTTCTGACTATGAATATCGGGATTCCAATTTATAAATGGGGAATAGACAGCCAGAGTTTAAGCGGTATTGAAACGTATGCGGATGATTACGGATTTGTTGAAAGAGCTGGATCAATGGATGGAGAATTTTAATCTGACTCAATATGAAGAGGGAAGAAAAGTATATGTGAATCAGTTGAAAATTCGAGATATATTAAAAGAGAAAAAAGCGGTTTGTTTTATTCAGGATGGAAGTATTCTTCCAAGAGATAGCGAGGGGAAAATAGAAGAAAATGCTACTCCGTTTTATGCACCGGAGGAAATGCGGGAAGTCCTTAAGTTAAGTGAAGATGAAACCGCGGCGGGAATGCTTATAAAGCAGGGAATTACAGCGGTTACAGGCGGTGCTTATTCAGGAAAAACGACGTTGCTTGAAGCCATTCAATCGGGAATTTACAATCATGTTAGTGGAGACGGACGAGAGTATGTTATAACGGATGAGAGCGCTGTAAAAGTTTGTGCGGAAGATGGAAGACCTGTAAACAATCTGGATATTTCTCCATTTTTTCAAGAAGAGGTAAATGGCTGCAGCCTGCAAAAATTCAGCGCACAGCATACGAGTGGCAGTACGTCGCAGGCGGTAAATATTATCGAGGGATTGTACGCAGAAAGCAAAGTTCTTTTGGTTGATGAGGATAGATCAGCCGCCAATTTTATGCATCGCGATGAGGTGATGCGTGACATAATAGAGCGGGAACCAATCATTCCTTTTACCGATAGAATTAAGGAAATTTCAACTCAAATGGGAGTGTCTCTGATTTTAGTTATCGGGGGAACAAGCCAATATTTTGGATATGCAGATCAAGTGATTTTGATGGATCATTTTAAGGCGACAGACATAACAGAAAAGGTAAAGAAATTTGAATTTGTGGATACGAGTAAAAAAACATTAGCTCATTGGACGTACACTAAGAAACTTATTACAAAATTTGACAAAGGAATATTGCTTCGCAGCGTTTGTACGAAAGACAGAGCGGCGGTATTTTTCGACGATTATGTCTCAGAACTTACCAATACAGGAAATCCATTTTCGCAGGCACAATTGAATCTATTGGCGAAGGTGGCTGGCATGGTTTTGGAAATGGACGACAGAAGTGAAATAAAAGAAGATGTTGACCACATACTTTCCCAAGTGGGATACGGAGAAAACTTTGGAAATGGAGACTTTGAACAGATCCGGCGAGTGGATGTGCTTATGTGTTTGTTCCGAATGAGCGGACTTGAATTTACCAATGCATAGTTCTTTGTCAGCCGGTAAAATTTGGTTGCCATGATTCGAAAATTGTGGTAAAATGAGTTAAATTGTAGTGAGGACGTTTCAAGCGACTTGGAGGTGAGGAAAATGGAGATTCATGGAAGCTATTTATTGCTGTATGGAGTGGGAATTATTCTAATGATCGTAAATATTATACAGAGTATCTGCCGCCCCAAAGGAAAATTTTTCAATCCACCACAGATGGAGGAAAAGAGAGATGACAAAACGGTATTTAGAATGAGAATGCTTTATGCTGTTTCGCAGGGCATTTTGCTGATCGGTTTTGTTATTTGTGCGTTTAATTTTCACAATTATGTGGTGGCTATTATTGGTTTAACAGTAGGAAATATATTGCCGATTGTTTTGGTAATGCTGTATGATTCTTATTTGAATATGCGGGAAAATAAGCAGACTGAAATTTGAATGCCGTTTATGGGATTGATGCGTATTTCTCTGCTAATGGGTGACTAAGAGGGCGTGGAAAAAGTTCGAGATGGAAGGGCTGAAATGCCGGATTATCAGGAACAACCGAATTATTCAGAGGAGAAGAAACCATTATTCGAAGCGGATAATGATGATTTTGTTCTTACACTTTTTAATATGAATTATGAAATGCAGGCTAATTGTGTCGGTCAAAATGTCGGTCAAGATGTCGGTCAAGCAAAGTATTTAAGTGAAATTATTCAATTGATAAGAGAGAATAATAAAATTACAAAGGCAACTATTGCAAAAGAACTTGGAGTAAGTGAAAAGACGATAGAACGCGAGATGAAAAAGACGAATAAAATCGTTTATATTGGTAGTGGATATAGTGGACATTGGGAGATAAAAGAATAGATTTTGCTAAATAAATTATATAGAGGAGACATTAGCAATATGCCGGAATTATGGGACATATACGATGAAAATAGAAACATCACAGGTAAAACGATAGCGCGTGGAGAGCTTATGGCGGAGGACGAATATCATTTAGTCGTTCAGGTGTGGATAAAGAATGACGAAAATAAATGGCTTATTTCAAAACGTGCAGCGACGAAAAGTCAGGCGCTTAAGTGGGAGCCGACAGGCGGTTCTGTGCTGGCGGGTGAAGGGAGTAAAGAGGGTGCGTTGCGAGAGGTAAAAGAAGAATTGGGGATATCGCTTGACCCAGAAAGCGGGTATTTGTTTCGGTCATTTCAAAGAGAGCAGTTTACGTGGGAAAATCCGGGATTTTTGGATGTGTGGGTGTTTAAAGACAATACTTCGGTAGAAGATGTTGTTTTGCAGCAGGAGGAAACGATTGATGCAAAATGGGCATCATCGGAAGAAATAGTACAACTTATTGAAAACGGAGAGTTTGTGCCATTTGGGGAGGATGAATATTACCGTGAATTGTTATGAAAAAAATATGAACTTGTGATATGGGAGGAGTTAAATGTTTCAAAGAAAGGTTTATCAAAAGTTAATGATTTGGAAGGAAAAATATGCTTCAAAACAGGCATGCCTTCTTGAAGGCGCAAGACAGGTGGGAAAGACAACCATAGCAGAACATTTTGCGCAAAACGAATATACGTCTTATATTAAAATAGATTTTGCAAATACGACAGAAGAAATTCTCGATATTTTTTCAAATACTGCCAAGTTGGATCTGCTTTTTTTGCGACTGCAGACAGAGACCGGTATTAAGCTTACAGAGGGAAAATCGGCTATTATTTTTGACCAAATTCAATGCAATTCGAAAGCAAGAAATATTGCGAAAGATTTGGTAAAAGATGGAAGGTATCATTATATAGAAATAGCGAATTTTTTGTCTGCAAATAGAAAATCTGAGGGGGCGTCAGAGTATAAAATTAAGATGTATCCGATGGATTATGAAGAATTTTTGTGGGCGGCCGGCAGCGACAGTAGTGTGTTTCATGACATATGCAGATTGGATGAAAAAATGGGAAATTTGATCAATCGTAAGCTGATGAGGGATTTTCGATTGTATATGGCGGTGGGTGGAATGCCACAGGCAGTGGCAGCCTATATTGCGACAAATAATTTCGATGATGTGGATCGAACGAAACGACAAATAATTGAACTGTATTTAGAAGATTTTAACAGAATGGATAAATCCGGGAAACTGGCAAAGATATATAAAGCAATCCCGGTTCAATTGGCGTTGAAAAAAAAGCATTTTATGTTTTATTCAGCAATCGGAAAGCCAAAGACAGAAAAGGATGAAAGAAAGTTGGCGGAGTTGTGGGATTCGAATATTGTGTTGGCGTGTTATCATCTGAAAAACCCCGATGTTACAGCGATTCCAACATATGAATCGGATAAATTCAGATTGTATATGGCAGACACGGGACTACTTGTTACAATGCTGTTTGACAAGTCAATGGGAAGTCAGCCGGACATATATAATAAACTTTTAAGCGATAAGTTAGATGCGGATCTTGTGTACTTGTATGAAAATGCAGCTGCGCAGATGCTGACCGCCTGCGAAAGGAATTTGTGTTATCATACTTGGAAAAAGGAAAACAGTTCACATTTCTATGAAATTGATTTTTTAATTACATTGCAGGAGAAAATGATTCCGATTGAAATTAAGTCATCCGCAGGTAATAATGAGAGGTCAATTTTGGCGTTTGCAGAAAAATATTCAATGTGTGCAGGGAAACAATATCTTTTTTCACAAAATGATGTATCACGAAAAGAAAACTTGGAATTAAAGCCGATTTATATGCTTCCATTTTTGTTTGCGGAAGATAGTAAAATGACGTGACATTTCAGGATATTTTGGTAACATGGAAATAGTACAAAACAAATCTAGGAGGAATGACAACATGGGAAGACAGAATACGTATGCAAATCCATTTATTTTGGAGAGAGCAGATCCTTTTATGATAAAGGCGGACGAAAATGCGGACTTGCTTGATATTGTGGCGTGGACAAAATTTGACCGCCCATTGCTTACTTCGGAGGACCTTGTCGATGAATATGGCCCGGGTCACAACTCTTTTACAAAGGACGAGGATGGCAAACCGATTCTGAATGGCAGAGAAAAATAAAAAGACGAGCATATCACGATTTTTTGGTATGCTCATCTTTTTTTATAGGCAGCAATTTCCTGCTGAATTGTCGTATAATCACGTTCAAATAATTCGTCGCTGATCTGGTGGTGCAATGTTTCTTCCGGAACTTTTTCCAAAATTTTTTTCCGAACAAAATCTTTGCTTTTCTGGCGATAGGCAGGGAGTTTATTGAGTTCCTGAATGTGTGCAATTTCAGGACGCCAAAGCAATTTTGTTTTGTGTAATAATTTACACTTTGGATTGGCTGTGGGTTCGCGTACAATATAAAAATCGCACAGACCATCTATTTCTTCGACGCTGATAATGCCCCACCATTCCGGGACATGCTCACTTATATGGTGGGCATGCCGGGAGCCTACGACGACAATATTGCGGTCAAAATACCGGTCGTAGTCTTTTACCTGGCGGTCGAGGCGGGCATACGTGTCGGCATCGCTTTTGATTTCGATGCCGACGACTTCATTTTCCAATACCATAATGACGTCCGCGCGGGATTTTCCCATTGTTTTCTCTTCAATAATACGGATTTTCGAATGCCGGTCTTCCAAAAAGTCGAAGAGTGGTTCACGGATGTCTTTGTCTTTTAACATGGTTTATTCCTTTCCGTTCCAGCAGTAAGTACACAGATTTTCTGGTGGAATGCCGACCGCATCTAACATGTCGTCGAGGCGGCAGTAGCGAAGGGAAGTAAAGTTCAATTCTTTGCGGATTTCTTCGATCATTTGCTCGTATTTTTCGGATTCCGGATCGGCGTATTCCTGCAAAATTTCATCGGAAACATCTTCTGTGCCTTCCAGTCTTGCGATGACGCGGCGTGTGATCAGATCCATTTCCGAAGACGAACGTGAAAAGTTCAAATATTTACAGCCATAAATAAGTGGCGGGCAAGCTGGGCGGATATGCACTTCTTTCGCTCCGCTTTGATACAAAAATTCGGTGGTTTCACGCAACTGTGTACCACGTACAATCGAGTCGTCGATCAAAAGCAGGCTTTTGTCTTTGATAAGGTCGTGCACGGCGATCAATTTCATCTTGGCGATGAGGTTGCGTTTGCTCTGAATGGTAGGCATAAAGGAACGCGGCCAAGTTGGCGTGTATTTGATAAACGGACGTGAAAATGGAATGCCGGAAGCGTTGGAATATCCGATCGCATGAGCTGTTCCGGAGTCTGGTACGCCGGCGACGATATCCGGTTTGACATTGTCACGTTTTGCCAGATTTGCCCCGCAGTTGTAGCGCATTTTTTCCACGCTGATTCCCTCATAGGCGCTGGAAGGATAGCCATAATAAACCCAGAGAAAAGTACAGATTTTCATTTCTTTTCCCGGAGCCATCAATGTTTTTACCCCCTCCGGTGTCACGACGTCAATTTCGCCCGGACCCAATTCTTTGTAGTCCTGATATCCCAGATTTTGGTAAGCAAAGGATTCAAAGGAGAGGCAGTAAGCGTCGTCCTTTTTTCCGATGACAAGCGGGGTGCGCCCATATTTGTCGCGCGCCGCATAAATTCCCTTTGGTGTCAAAAGCATCAAGGTAAGTGATCCGTCGATCAATTCCAATGCATAATGAATGCCGTCGATTAAATTTTCTTTCTGGTTGATGATGGAAGCTACCAATTCTGTCGGATTGACATCACCGCCACTCATTTCCAAAAAATGGGTATTGCCGTTGGAAAATAATTTTTCAACAATCTCATTTGCGTTGTTAATTTTACTTACTGTTGTGATTGCATAAGTTCCGTGATGGGAACGCACAATCAATGGCTGTGGCTCATAGTCCGAAATACAGCCGATACCGAGATTTCCTTTCATCTCCTGCATATCTTTGTCGAATTTGGTTCGGAATGGTGCATTCTCAATGTTGTGAATCGCACGATCAAATCCTTTTTCGCCGTAAACGGCCATTCCTCCGCGTCTTGTACCAAGATGTGAGTGGTAATCGGTTCCAAAAAATAAATCAAACATGCAGTCGTCTTTGGCTGCAACTCCAAAAAATCCGCCCATTTTTGTCAGTTCTCCTCCAATGTAATGTATTAAGTTTGTTCCGTCAAGGGTCGGCAAACGAGGCATCCCGGCATTGCAAGCAAGCCGGAAGCCTTGCTTGGACCCTTGGTCTTAAAGAACTATAGATAAGCCCCACGGATTGCGGGTGCTGCGCACCCAAAGCAATCCTACATGAAACTCAAACTCCGCGGCTTACCGCTGCGTTTTCGTACATGTGCGGGTCCCAAATAAGGCATCCCGGCATTGCAAGCAAGCCGGAAGCCTTGCTTGGACCCTTGG
>ENA-UONV01002095-UONV01002095.1-human-gut-metagenome-genome-assembly--contig:-CS4-NODE-2095-length-15396-cov-22.925755_pt1 | contig 15396 bp, 10 predicted proteins | sample MGYA00242461_ERZ724008 | MGnify/ENA metagenome assembly ERZ724008 | reverse complement strand
CCATGTATTCCACTCCAATAAAATATTGTAGATTGTAATATTGTCGATTTTCTTATTTTACAATAAGCGGCAGGGTTTTGCAATATGGGGAACAGGGGCAAAATGCAGAATTGAACGTGCAAAACCGCTTTTTAAGCAAAAAACGCTTAGCGATAGTCAATGGCAAGGGTGGGCAGACCGTTCAGGGTAAGGTCTGCAATGTTGCCATCCTTGAATTCATAGTAGCCCTGCGCGGCGATCATCGCGCCGTTGTCGCCGCAGTATTTCAGTTCCGGCAGATACACTTTCGCGCCGAGCTTCTGGGCACCATCGTTCACCAGCTGGCGCAGACGGCCATTGGCCGCAACGCCGCCCGCCAGGCAGATGGTTTTGGCGTTGGTATCCGCTGCGGCGGCCAGCAGCTTTTTGGCCAGGATCTGTGCAATGCGCTCCTGGAAGCTGGCGGCCATATCGGCCACGCGCACTTCCTCACCGCGCTGCTGGGCGTTGTGGACCTCGTTGACAACGGCAGTCTTTAAGCCGGAAAAGCTCACGTTGTATTTACCCTCCACATGCGGGGTGGGCAGCTTGTAATAGTGCGGGTCGCCGGTTTTGGCGGCCTGCGAAACGCTGGGCCCGCCGGGATAGGGCAGCCCCAGGGTACGGGCAACTTTATCAAACGCTTCGCCCGCGGCGTCATCCACCGTGCGGCCCAGAACATGGTACTTGCACCAGTCCTCTACCTGCACAATATGGCTGTGGCCGCCGCTGGCCACCAGACAGAGGAATGGCGGCTCCAGCTGTGGGTGGGTCAGATAGTTGGCTGCAATGTGCCCGCGCAGGTGATGTACCGGCACCAGCGGCTTGCCCGCGCCGTAAGCCAGGCCCTTGGCAAAGTTGACCCCCACCAGCACGGCCCCAATCAGGCCGGGGGCAAAGGTGACGGCCACCGCGTCCACATCCGCAATGGCCATGTTGGCATCCTGCAAAGCCTGCTGCACCGTTGCGCTGATGTATTCCGCATGGCGGCGGCTGGCAATTTCTGGCACAACACCGCCGTAAAGCGCCTGTTCTTTGACGCTGGTAGAAATAACGTTGGAAATTAAATGTTTTCCATCCTCCACAATCGCAGCCGCCGTCTCATCGCAGCTCGATTCGATGCCTAAAATATACATTGTATACCCCCGTGTGAAGTTAGGAGTTAGGAGGGAGGAGTTAAGAGTTAATAGGAACGAAAAGATTTTAGCAACCTTTTATTTTGATCTGTAGGGAACGGTCTTGACCGTTCCGAAACCTTGCTACAGATGCCATGACGGGATTTGCAGCAAGGTTGGCGGGAGCATTGCAATTTCTCATTTCTCATTGCTAATTCCTAATTAACTACTAACTCCTACTTCCTACCTCCTATCTGTTAATGTGCTTCCAGCCAGGTCTTGCCGGTGCCGACTTCGGCGGTGAGGGGGACGGAATAGGATACCACCTGCTCCATCTCCTCTTTCAGAATACGCTTGACCTGTTCCACTTCGTTTTCCGGCGCTTCCACGATCAGTTCATCGTGTACCTGCAATAGCAGGCGGGCCTGCAGTTTTTCGTCCCGCAGGCGCTGCCAGACATGCACCATGGCCAGCTTAATGATATCCGCCGCGGTGCCCTGGATGGGTGTGTTGCGGGCCATGCGCTCGCCGGAGCTGCGCACCTGGAAGTTGGAGCTTGCCAGCTCCGGCAGCGGGCGGCGGCGGCCAAACAGCGTTTCTACATAGCCCTTCTCTTTGGCGTGTTCAATGCAGTTCTGCATGTAGCCGTCCACTTTCGGGAAGGTATTCAGATACGTTTTCAAGAAAGTATCTGCCTCCTTGACCGAAATGCCGAGGTCCTTGCCCAGAGAGAACGCTCCCTTGCCGTACATGATGCCAAAGTTGATGGCCTTGGCGGAGGTGCGCAGCTCATGGGTGACATCCGATTCCGGGATGTGGTAGATCTTGGCCGCGGTGGCGCGGTGAATGTCTGCCCCGGACAAAAACGCCTGCTGCATGGCTTCATCGCCTGTAATGTGGGCCAGAATGCGCAGTTCGATCTGGGAATAGTCGGCGTCCACCAGCGTTTCGCCGGGGGCGGCCACAAAGTAGCCGCGCAGGCGGCTGCCCAGCTCGGTGCGGATGGGAATGTTCTGCAAATTCGGCTCAGTGGAGCTGATGCGTCCCGTGCGGGCTTCGGTCTGGATAAAGGTGGAATGGATGCGTCCGTCCGGCCCCAGGGCTTTCAGCAGGCCCTCCACATAGGTGGAAAGCAGCTTGGAATAGGTGCGGTACTTCAAAATATCATCCACCGCCGGGCTGTAGTCGCGCAGGCTTTCCAGCGTTTCGGCGTCGGTGGAATAGCCGCGGGCCGTTTTTTTGCGAGGCGGCAGGCCCAGCTTGTCAAACAGGGCTTCGCCCAACTGCTTGGGGCTGTTCAGATTGAACTCGTACCCGACCTCAGCATAAATGTTCTGCAAAATGCCGTTCAGCTCGGCGCGCAGGCTATCGCCGAACTGGCGGATGCCCTCGGCGTCCACCGCAAAGCCGATGCGCTCCATGTCAGCCAGCACGCGGGCCAGAGGCAGCTCCATCGTGGCCAGCAGGTCGTGGCCGCCCTGCTCGTCCAGCTTAGTGGAAAGCGCATCCAGCAAGGCGGAAAGCGCCCCGGCATCCGGCGCGGCGGCGCAGGCAAAGGCGGGGGCAGCAGCGTATTCTGCCGCCAGCTGCCCGGCCTGGTAATCACTGGCCGAAGGATTCAGTAGGTAGGCGGCCAGCTTGCCATCAAACACAATGGCCGCGCCAACGCCGCCATGCTCCAGTGCAATGTGGTACAACGGCTTTGCATCAAACACACGCAGCTGCACCCCGGCGGCATCCAGCAGAGAGGGCAGGCGGTCGTTATCCAGCAGATAAACGGAATCCCCCTGCACGGCGTACCAGCTGCCGTCCTTGTTCTGGGCCAGGTCATATCGGCCTTCCGGCGCAAGGGGCAGCAGGTCGGGCTGCACTTCCGGCAGAGTCTCTGCGCTGGCGGCAACCGCTGCCGGGGATTCATCCAGCCCCCAGCGGGCGGTCAGCTTGTGCATTTCCAGCTCAGCCAGCAGCTGGGCTGCGGCAGCCGGGTCCCCGGTAGTGCGGCAGTAGTGCTCCGGCGCAGTTTCGATGGGAGCGTCCTTGCGGATGGTGCCCAGCATGTGAGAAAGCTCGGCCAGCTCCTTGTTGGCTTCCAGCTTTTCCCGCTGTTTGGGTTTGATGGCTTTGTCATCCAGGTGCTCATACACGCCCTGTAAACTGCCGAACTTCTGCACCAGGGCAAGGGCGGTCTTTTCGCCAATGCCGGGCACGCCGGGAATATTATCGGAAGCATCGCCCATCAGGCTTTTTACTTCGATCAGCTGCGGCGGGGCCACGCCGTATTTTTCCTGGATGGCGGCGGGGTCCATGGGCAGCGTTTCGCGGTTGGTGGCAAGCAGCACCGTGGTGGCATCGTCTACCAGCTGCAGGCTGTCCCGGTCACCGGTCGCCAGCAGGGTGGTGCCCCCGGCGGCCTCGTTGGCAGCGGCCAGCGTGCCCAGGATATCGTCCGCTTCCCAGCCGGGCTTGCTGACCTGCACAAAGCCAAGGTCGGTCAGCAGCTGCTTTAATACCGGCATCTGCTCCGCCAGCTCCTGCGGCATACCGTGGCGGGTGGCCTTGTAGCCGTCATAGGCGGTATGGCGGAAGGTGGGGGCTTTTTCGTCCCAGGCAATGGCCACAGCGTCCGGGTGGTGGGCGGAAAGCAGGTTGAGCAGGATATTCTGGAAGCCGAAAATGGCGTTGGTGTAGCGCCCATCCTTGGTTGTCAGCAGCTTGATACCGAAGTAAGCCCGGTTCACCAGACTGTTGCCATCCAAAACCAGCAGTTTCATACAGGAACCTCCGAAAAAACGAAACACATCGATCGCAATAATAAAAATAGTATATCACAAATTGCACTGGTGTGGGGAGTGTGGTAAAATAATATTTTAGCTGAAGCAAAAACAAAAGTTGGGAGAGAGTTAGGAGTTAGGAGTTAGGAGTTAGGAAGTAGGAGTTAGGAATTATTGGTGTGCGCTGGCGCGCACAATTTTGAATGTTAGGTTTTATTGTTTTACCCCAAAAATTCAAAACGCGGCGCAAGCCGCACCTTTAACTCCTCACACCTCACTCCTAACTCCCCGCTCTTCACTCCTGCCTATCAAAAATATGCAATTACGCAATCTAACCATTCCATATGCACAGCCTGCGGTGTTTGCGCCGATGGCGGGGTTTACGGATGCGGCGTGCCGGCACCTGATGGCGGACCATGGCGCGGCGTGGACGGTAAGCGAGATGGCCAGCGCCAAGGCCATTACCTTTGGCGATGACAAAAGCGTGCGCCTGCTGCGGGACAAGGCCTCCCACGGCATTTATGCCGTGCAGCTGTTTGGGGCCGAGCCCGAAACGATGGCGCAGGCGATCCGGATCATTCAGGAAAAAGGCGTGCAGTTTGATATTCTGGACATCAACATGGGTTGCCCGGCCCCCAAGATCACATCCAGCGGTGCAGGCAGCAAACTGATGCAGGACCCGGAGCTGTGCGGCCGCATGGTGGCCGCTGCCCGCGGAGCCCTGGGGCCGGATAAGCCTTTGACCGTTAAAATGCGCATTGGCTGGGATGCCGAGCAGCTGACCGGCGTTGCCGTGGCCCGGCAGTGTGAAGCAAACGGTGCAGACCTGATCGCCGTGCATGGCCGCACGCGGGAGCAGATGTACATCCCGCCCATTGATGTGGATGCCATCACGGAGATCCGCAAAGCGGTCGGCATTCCGGTGCTGGCAAACGGCGATATCACCACGGCGGAAGGCGCAAAGCAGATTTTGGAGCAAACCGGCTGCGCGGGCGTGATGATCGGCCGCGGCGCGCTGGGCGACCCCTGGCTGTTTGAGCGCATCAACGCCGTATTGACTGGCCAGCCGGAGCCCGGCGAACCCAGCCTGAACGCCCGGATGAGCGCCCTGCGCGCCCAAATCTACGAAATGTGCGAAGAAAAAGGCGAATGGACCGCTATGCCCCAGGCCCGCGGCCAGGCCATGCACTATATGAAAGGTCTGAAAGGCGCCGCGTCCCTGCGCCGTTATTGTTCCATGCTGGAGCATTTTACCGATGTGGACAAGCTGATTGAGGCGGTATATAAGCTCCAAGGGTAGTTAGGAGGTAGGAGTGAGGAGTTAATTAGGGCAACACCGCACAATTCCCGCCTTGCGGCTTAAGCACCGCTCCGGCAGCTGCGTCACCTCGCTCGCCGTATCGGCACTTAGAATTATGCGGTATTGCCCTCACTATTTACTTACTTTTTCGTTAACTCATCCAGGTTCTGCGTATAGCACGGCAGCATGTGCTCAATGAAATAATCGGCTTCGGGGCTGTGCATGGCGGCCAAATCGGCTTTTTGCTGGGCGAGAGCGGCGGTGAACTCGCGGTTGCCGCTTTCCACCTCCTCCATGCACTTGATCAGGGCCGAAAGCCGGTCTGCGGCTTTCAGCAGCTTGCGCTCGGCATCGTTCAGCACACTACCGGTCAGGTAGCTGCCTTCGATCTCATGCAGCTCCGGCGGCAGCAGATCCGCCATGGCAAGGGCGCTTTCCCGTTCCACGGCTTTGTAGGCGGTGCGCAGGGCTTCGTTCTTGTATTTGACCGGGGTAGGCATATCGCCGGTCAAAATTTCCGGCGCATCGTGGTACAGCGCCGCGGCGGCCACGGTGTCGGGGCGGATATCGGCCCCGGTGTGGGTGATGTTCCGGGCGATCAGGCAAAGCGCATGGGCCAGCAGGGCGGTATCCGCCGTGTGCTCACTCAGGCTTTCCTGCCGCATGCAGCGCATCAGCGCCCACCGCGTAATATACTTCATGCGCCCCAAAAGAGCGTGAAAAGGGTATAGAGACAAAACAAAGCACCTCACTATTGAAAAAATTAGGAATTAGGAATTAGGAATGAGAAATTAAATGGTGGGCAATGGGGCAGACCTTTTGCTAAAATACGAGGAGCCAAAGAATGGCAGATAATTGCTCATTGCTAATTCCTCATTTCTAATTATAAAGTATATCACATCCCTTCAAAGGAGGGAATTGCATTGAAGATTGGCGGCAAGCTTTTGGAGCGCAAAACAGGCGGGCGGTCACGGTATTGGCAGGTGTTCTGGCTTTGCTTTGCGGTGGCGGCGGCGCTGTTTTTGCCCCACTGCATCATTGATGGCCTGAACGGCGACTTTTTCCACTACGCCGGGGACTTTAACGACCAGCAGATTTCCTTTTATTCCTATGCCAACAATTTTGTTAAGCAGGGGGGCAGTTTCAGCTGGGCAACGGACCTGGGCAGCGGGTTTGTGAACTCCTACAGCTTTTATCTGTGCGGCAGCCCGTTTTTCTGGCTCACCCTGCTGCTGCCCTATCGGTGGACGCCCTGGGCCATGGTGCCAATGCTCTGCCTTAAATTTGCTGTGGCGGGCGGCGGGGCTTACCTGTGGATGCGCCGCTGGGTAAAAGACGAGCGCTGGAGCATGGTGGGCGCGTGTCTGTATGCGTTCTCCGGCTTTACGGTGTACAACGTGTTCTTTAACCACTTTTTGGACGTTGTGGCGCTGTTCCCCTACATGCTCAAAGCGCTGGATGACGCCGTGCTGGACCGCAGGCACGGTGCATTCCCGTTTTGGGTTGCGGTCAACCTGCTCAACAACTATTTCTTTTTTGCCGGGCAGGCCGTGTTTTTGATTATTTATTTTGTCTGCATGGTGGCGGGCGGCCGGTACAAGCTGAACCTGCGCCTGTTTGGGACGCTGGCGTTCCAGACGGTGCTGGGCTGCTGCATGGGCTGTGCGCTGCTGGTTCCGGCGGCACTTTCGCTGGTGCAGAACCCGCGCACAATCGATCCATTCAATGGGTACGGCTACCTTGTATACGGCAGCGCCCAGCAGTACCTTGCCATTTTTTACAGCGCTTTTTTGATGCCGGATGCCCCCTACCTGAAAGACCTGTTTCAGGAGGGCATCTTAAAGCACACCAGCATGACCGTCTACCTGCCGGTGGTGGGCATTGCGGGCGGGCTGGTGTTCTGCCGCGTGCGGCGGCGCCACCCCTTTGCGCGCATCATGAAAGTGTGCCTTATCTGCGCCTTTGTGCCGATGCTGAACAGCATGTTCTATGCCCTCAATTCCAGCTATTATGCGCGCTGGTATTATATGCCGGTTTTGGTGCTCTGCGCCGCCACGGCTATGACGCTGCAAAAAGCTAACCTGTGCGAAACCGAGTACCGCCGCGCGCTGGGCCTTGTGGCGCTGTGTACCTTGAGCAGCATTGCCTTTGCGCTGGTGCCCAATGAAAAAGACGGCACCACCACCATTGGCGTGGTGGAGGAACCACTGCGCTACTGGGGCATTTTGCTGGTCAGTATGTTGGGCGTGGGGCTGTTCTGGCTGCTGCTGCATTACCGCAGGCAGCTGGCGGCACGGTTCCCGGCGGCGGTGCTGGCCGTGGTGCTGGGGTTCAGCTTTGTGTATGGGCAGGTACACCTTTCCATCACCAAATACGGCCAGTGGTACCACGATGCGGACTATGTGCAGCAGACCTGGCGCGAAGCCCCGGAGCTGAACGCCGTTCTGCCGGACGATGTCTTTTACCGGCTGGACGCTTACGACAGTTATAACAACCTTGGTCTGTGGCTGGACAAAAGCTGCATCCAGTTCTTTAACTCCACGGTGGCACCCAGCATTCTGGAATTTTACCCTACGGTGGGCGTTAAGCGGGATGTGAACTCCAAGCCGGAAGCCAGCCTGTATGCCCTGCGCGGTCTGCTGAGCGTGCGGTATACCCTTGTGCCGAAAGAAAAAGTTGAGGATTGGGAAAAAGAAAAGCTGGAAGGCTGGAACCTTGTTTCAAGCACCACAAGCTACCTGATTTACGAGAACGAGAACTGGGTGCCGATGGGCTTTACCTATGATTCCTATATTACGGAAGAGAACTTTGAAACGGTGAGCGATACCCACGCGGGCAATGTACTGATGAAAGCCCTGCTGCTGACCGATGAACAGGTGGAACGGTACGGCCAGATGATGCAGAACCTGACGGATGATGAGAAAAATAACATCAGCTATGAGGATTATGTGCAGGACTGTACGGCCCGGCGGGAAAGCGCTGTGACAAGCTTTACCGCAACGCGCACCGGCTTTACCGCGCAGGCGGATCTGAAAGCCGAAAATCTGGTACTGTTCAGCGTGCCCTATGACGATGGTTTTACCGCAACCGTGAACGGTGTGCCGGCGGAGGTGGAGAAAGTGGACAACGGCCTGATGGCGGTTGCCGCCCCGGCGGGCCACAGCGAGATCGTGTTCACCTACCACACGGCCGGTCTGCGGCAGAGCGTTGCCGTCAGCGCCGGCGCTATTGTGGTGTATGCCGTGTGGGTGGCAGTATTGCACCGGAAAAAGCGCCGGGAAGAGAGCAGTGTGGGGTAAATGATGCCCCGCCAAACCGTTGGGAGTGTGCACGGTCAAATTTAGGGCAACACCGCATAATTCCCGCCTTACGGCTTAAGCACCGCTCCGGCGGCTGCGGCACGGCATCTGCGTTGCCAAAATGCTCGATAATACACAAAGTATTATCTGCGCTTTTGGCTTAGCATCTGCCGTACCTCGCTCGCTGTATCGGCACTTAGAATTATGCGGTATTGCCTTAGGATATAGTCGGGGGCGGAAAATTGCGTTTTATCCCGATAGAGACCGTAGGGGCGCACATTGTGCGCACGCGGGTGTGTGGCATATGATGAGGTGATATACCCGGATACAGCCCGATATGCGGAATCATGGCACAACGCCCCGCCGGTGCCAACACCTGACCTGTGATTGCATTCCCCTTTGCGGGCCGATGGCGAGCATCGGTCCCTACGGATTGCTTGCAACGTTTGCAACAAATGGCAAGGTTTCTCCCCGGCGGGATGAGGGCATCCCGCCCTACAGCTGATTTTTAACTATCTACTATAATTTATATATTAAAGTTTTTTCGCCGAAGCCTTTTTTTCAAAAAAGGCTGGAAAATCCCGCGTGGAAAATCCCTCGTAAAACAGAAAGTGAGAACAAAGATGCCGAACCATGCCGAACAGCTGGCGCAGGAACTGAACCTGAGCCTGAAAAACGTACAAGGTGCCATTGACCTGATCGATGCCGGGAACACCATCCCATTTATTGCCCGCTACCGCAAAGAAGCTACCGGCTCTATGGATGACCAGGTGCTGCGCAACTTGGGCGACCGCCTGGAATACCTGCGCGGATTGGATAAGCGTAAAGAAGAAGTGACCGGCTCCATTGAAGCGCAGAACGCCATGACGCCGGAACTGCAGGCCGCTTTGGCTGGTGCCAAAACACTGGCCGAGGTGGATGATATCTATCGTCCGTATAAGCCCAAGCGCAAGACCCGCGCCAGCATCGCCCGCGCTCGCGGCCTGCAGCCGCTGGCCGATGCAACCTTGAAGCAGGATGCTGACTTTGACCCGCAGACAGCTGCCAACGACTACCTGAACGAGGAAGTCCCCGATGCAGCAGCCGCTCTGGCCGGGGCACAAGATATCATTGCCGAAACCATCAGCGATGACGCTCACTGCCGCGCCGAGCTGCGCCGCTACTACCATGCGTTCGGCATGGTCAAAAGCGTAAAAGCTAAGGACGAAGACAGCGTATACACCCAGTATTATGATTATACCGAGCCTGTCGCCAAAATCCCTGGCCACCGTATTCTGGCCCTGGACCGCGGCGAGCAGGAAGGCTTTTTGAAGGTGAGCATTGCCGTGGAAGCCGAGCGCGCCGGGGGTATTGTGGCCTGGATGTTCGCCCGCAAAAAGACCGGCGGCGCCAGCGCTGCCATTGTGGAAGCCGCGGCACTGGATGCCTACAGCCGCCTGATCCACCCCAGCCTGGAAAACGAACTGCGCGCCGAACTGACCGCCAAGGCCGCCGAGGGTGCCATCACTGTGTTTGGCGAGAATCTGCGCCAGCTGCTGCTGCAGCCGCCTATCCGCGGCAAAACCGTGATGGGCCTGGACCCCGGCTACCGCATGGGCTGCAAGGTTGCCGTGGTGGACCCCACCGGCAAGGTGCTGGATACCAACGTGGTATACCCGGTGCCGGAATTCAAGCGGGTGGATCAGGCCAAGAAAACCATCAAGAGCATGGTGCTGAAAAACGAGGTGGAGGTCATGGCCATCGGCAACGGCACCGCCGGGCATGAAACCGAGGAGTTTGCCGCCGCCGTAATCCGTGAACTGGCCGAGGAAAAGGGGCTGCACCTGCAATATATGGTCGTCAGTGAAGCCGGTGCTTCGGTGTATTCGGCGTCCAAGCTGGCGGCGGAGGAGTTCCCGCAGTATGATGTCAACCTGCGCAGCGCGGTTTCCATTGCGCGCCGCTTGCAGGACCCGCTGGCCGAACTGGTTAAAATTGACCCCAAGGCCGTGGGCGTGGGCCAGTACCAGCATGATATGCCCCAGAAGCGCCTGAACGAAACGCTGGACGGTGTGGTGGAAGACTGCGTGAACAGCGTTGGCGTGGATCTGAACACGGCGTCCGCCCCGCTGCTGGCCCGTGTGGCCGGCATTACCAACGCTACCGCTAAAAATATTGTGGCTTGGCGTGAGGAGGAGGGCGCGTTTACCTCCCGTGCGCAGCTGAAAAAGGTCAAGGGCCTTGGCCCCAAGGCATTTGAACAGTGCGCAGGCTTTTTGCGCCTGCCGGGTGCCAAGAACCCGCTGGATGCAACCGCCGTCCACCCCGAAAGCTACCCCGCCGCCAAGGGCCTGCTGGAAGCCTGCGGCTGTGACGCCAAAGAGATCGGCACGGACGCGATGCAGAGCCTGCCGGTACGGGTGAAGAGCCGCGGCACCAAAGCCCTGTGCGAAGCACTTGGCGTGGGCGAACCCACCCTGATGGATATTGTGTCCGAGCTGTGCAAGCCGGGGCGCGATGTGCGCGACAGCCTGCCCAAACCCCTGCTGCGCAGCGATGTGATGGGGCTGGAGGACCTGAAGCCCGGCATGGAGCTGAAAGGTACCGTGCGCAATGTGATTGACTTTGGCGCATTTGTAGATATCGGCGTGCATCAGGATGGACTGGTGCATGTTTCCCAGATCAGTGATAAGTTTATCAAGAACCCGAGAGATGCGCTGAAAGTGGGCGATGTGGTGCAGGTCAAGGTACTGAGCGTGGATACAGCCAAAAAGCGCATTGCCCTGACCATGAAAGGCGTGCCCCAGAGCTGAAAACCTGGCCGAAAACCGCAAAAATCAGCACTTTTCGGCAGAGCATGGAATTATGTTGCCGGAAGGAAAAGCCAAATGGACAGTTTGAATGTGCAACCTGCCAAAACAGGAACAAAAACCGTTAAAATGCAGAGCTGAAAAGACAAAAACTGAAGCCAGAAAAGTCAAAAAATAAAGAAAATTCGTGAATAAAGCGAAAAAACTTTGGCAGCCTGTACAAAGCGGAACATGAACAAATTTGTCTTTTGTGCATCCCGATGAAAAAATGGCAACAATGAATCTAACATAGGTACGCCGGATAGAATTATGCTATAATGCAGCTGTAAGGAAAAGGAAATGTGGGTTCCGCCCTTACCGCGCAGGCATGATGGCCTGTGCCGGGTTTTATTTATGGAGGTCATTATTATGGTAAGACAAGTCAAGGTTTCCAACTTCGCAGAAGTACAGGGAATCGTGTCTGCCGCTGCCAAGTGCTACAATGAGGTCGGCGTGCATGACATGAAGGGCAGCATTGCTGATGCAAAGAGCATTCTCGGTATGATGAGTCTGGACTACAGCCATCCGGTCAAGATCGTCTGTGAGGACGAACATGACTTGGACTGTGTAATCCAGGCACTGCGCCAGTAAATTCAGCTGCCCGGCGGGCTGGCTTTCAGCCCCGGAGGCAGGAATAAGGAAAAACAGAACAGGGCGGTTGGCCATTTTGGGACGGCTGCCCTGTTTTTTTGTTGCTTGGCGGGCGATTTTGCCCCCACACCGTGCTTGCAATGGGCGGTCAAACGCGGTATAATGTTTTTACATTGCCATTTGCGGGTGATGCCCGCGCGGCAAATTGAAAGTATAGTAAGGAGACCCCACAACATGAAACAAAAATTCATCAGTCTGGCTCTGGCAGTCATGCTGCTGCTGGGCGTAACGGGCTGTGACATGTCCACTCCGGCCAGCGTGGGCAGCATTGGCGGCGTTGATATCCCGGCCGGCATCTACCTGCTGGCCCAGTATAACGCCTACAACACCGCTTCCGGCGCAGCAAAGCTTGCCACCGGCGAAACCGCCAGCAACGTGAAAGCCGTGCTGAAAGCTGAGTGCACCGGCACCATTAACGGCGAGGAAGTTACCACCGACGGCGCAGATTACGTTGCCCGCCTGACCCTGCGCAGCCTGCAGTATTACGCAGCTGTGGAAAAGAAGTTTGACGAGCTGGGCGGCACACTGGACGAAGCCGCTACCGCCGAAGCCGCCAAGACCGCCGATACCCAGTGGGAGAATAACAGCGATCTGTACGCAGCAAACGGCATTTCCAAGGCAACCTTGGAAAAGTACCAGCTGAACAGCAAAAAGGCAGATGCCTGCCTGAAGCTGATCTACGGCGAAAACGGCAGCAGCCCGGTCACCGAGCAGGAATATGCCGATTACATCAACAACGATTGCTACTACCTGGAGCTGGTCCAGCTGCCGCTATTTGACCAGAGCACTTATACCTTTGCCAGCGACGACCAGAAAGCCGAGATTGAAGCCCTGGCCAACCAGTGCCGTGATGACTTGGCCGCGGCTACCAGCGAATCTGCCCTGTACAGTGCTGCAATGACCTATGTGCCGCAGGCCTTTACCGCACTGGGCAGCAGCGTGGAAGCAACCCAGGCACTGTATTACACCGGCAGCGGTCTGTTTACGCCTTCGGACCTGTCCAGCTACAACACCAATGACGGCGGCAACAGCATTACCGATGCGGTAAAAGCAGCCGGTACCGGCAACTGGACGGTGGCCGACCTTGGCATGAGCTACATGATCGTGCGCAGCCTGGACCCCATGGAGCAGGGCACGGTGGATGATTTTGTGAGCCGCTATAATTTGCTGGACGCTATGAAGAGCGATACTTTGCAGGACGAGTTCTATGCAGAGGGCGCCGAGATGGAAAATAACCTTTCCGCCAGCGTGATGAAGACTTACAGCGCATCCAAAATCAAAAAGACCGTAAAGTAATCATCGGGCACCAAAGCCGGAGCAGTGCGGGTTCAAAACCGGCACGCCCCGGCTTTTTTGATTTTACAGAACAGCCAAAGATGTAAAGGCAACACCGCGCAATTCCCGCCTTGCGGCTTAAGCACCGCTCCGGCAGCTGCGGCACGGCATCTGCGTTGCCAAAATGCTCGATAAGACATCTAGTATTATCTGCGCTTTTGGCTTAGCATCTGCCGCACCTCGCTCGCCGTATCGGTACTTAGAATTATGCGGTATTGCCCAAAAAAGGGGGAACACTTACATGAAGCAAACAAACATGCGTATGCTGGCATTGTGTGCGGCGCTTTGCCTGTGTGTGGCAACAGCAGCGCCCGCCTATGCGGAAAGCACCCGTCAGACCCCACGGACCAGCTTTGTGGAAACGCTGCTGGACATCCCGGTGCTGGGGGATATTCTGCGGTTTTTCAGCGGGGAGGAACCTTTGAGCCAGGCGGCAACGGCGGAAACCGCAACGGGTGAAACCGCAACAGGCGAAACCGCTACACCGGAAACCTCCACCCCGGAAACTGCCCCCACGGCCACCCCGGAAACGGCAACCCCGACCCCGGCCCCCACGCCGGGCGGTTCCTCCACACCGGAAAGTGCGGCAACGCTGCCGCCCACCGGTACCCCGCAGGTGTACCCCGCGCCGGATATTGTGGTGATGCCTACAGCCACCCCGGCCATTACCGCGGCCCCGCAGCAGGAGGAAGAAAACAATACCAGTGACGAGCCCCCCGCTGCTGCCGCCACATCGGCCCCCGCGGTGGCAACGGCAACTCAGCGCCCGGCTGCAGCCATGCCGCACCCGACCACGAAGGCTACCCTGAAAGACCCCACCGCCGCCCAGGCGGAAGCAACCCCCATGCCCACCCTGGAACCCACCGCCACGCCGGAGCCGACCGAAAAGCCGACCCCGGACCCGGAGCAGGTGCAGCGCCAGGAACAGGCCGCCCAAACCAGCAGCAAACTGCCGCTGTATGTGGCGGTGGGCATTGCCGTGGTGTGCGCCGGCATTGTGGCAGCCGTGCTGATCAGCCGCCAGCTGCAGAACACCCAGGCACAGACCCAAAAGCAGAAGGACGAAAAGTCTGCTTACCACCGCAAGAAGGGCGGCAAATAATGCCCGCTGCCCCCACAAATATACCCGCACAAGCTGCGGAAGCAGGAGATAGGATATGACGGATTCCCGCTGGAAAAACCTGGCGCTGGAGGTCATCGGCTGTTTTGTTTCGGCCCTTGGCCTGTACAGCTTTGCTGTGGCGGCCGGGGTGCCGGTAACCGGTGTGGCCGGTATCGGTGCCATTTTGTTCCGCCTGTTTGGTCTGCCCATTGGTGTGACCAACATTATTATGAACATCCCCATTGTGCTGATCTGCTTCAAGTACCTGGGCAAGGATTTCTTTTTCCGCAGCGTGCGGTGCATGGTGCTGTTTGCCATTTTTACGGACTATGTGCTGGCTGCGCTGCCGGTGTACCAGGGGGACCGCATGCTGGCCACCATCTGCGGCGGTGTGATCGGCGGCGTGGGGGATGCGCTGATTTATATGCAGAACTCCAGCACCGGCGGCCTGGATTTTATCACCATGGCCATCAAATCCCGCCACCCGCACATGCCGTTCGGCAACCTGACCTTTGCGGCAGCGCTGGCGGTCATCCTTGCAAACGGGCTGGTGTTCCATGATGTGGATTCCATCATTTACGGCCTGATCTTCAATTTTTTGAGCTCTTACATCATCAACCGGATGATGTTCGGTTTCAACGCCTGTATGATGGCTTTGATTGTGACGAGCGACGGCCCCGCCGTGTGTAGGATGATCGGCGAAAAAGTGGACCGCGGTTCCACGATATTGAAAGGTTACGGCGGCTATTCCCAGGATGGGCGCGATGTGGTGCTGTGTGCCTGCAGCTCCAAGCAGCTGTATATCATCAACCGCGAAACCAAGCGCATTGACCCCGGCAGTTTTATCGTGATGCTGCAGGCGAACGAGGTGGAAGGCGAAGGGTTCAAACGGCTGGAACTGGGAGAACAGAGTTAGGGCAACACCGCACAATTCTAAGTGCCGATACGGCGAGCGAGGTGCGGCAGCTGCTAAGCCA
>ENA-UONV01002094-UONV01002094.1-human-gut-metagenome-genome-assembly--contig:-CS4-NODE-2094-length-15404-cov-4.192260_pt1 | contig 15404 bp, 21 predicted proteins | sample MGYA00242461_ERZ724008 | MGnify/ENA metagenome assembly ERZ724008 | reverse complement strand
ATAGGCTCACGAAAGAAAGTAGTCCGGCTGGATTTCTCCTGCCGGATTTCTTTTTTACTTTTGAGTTTTCAGCCATTCATCCCGCTGTCGGCGACATTCTTCAAGCGTTTTAGCCAGTGTTGAAAACAGATTGCCGTTAAAATGGCGATAATCATACTGATAATAAATCTGTCCCCTGAACGCTCCTAAACAGCATTGCAAATACTTTTCTTCTCCCGGTATTTGGGTAATACTTACCCCATTTTTGTTTAAACTTTCCATGATGTAATAAATTATATTGAGTTATCAGATAATCAAAAGTGAAAGCAGCACAATGAATATAAGTGCCATACAGAACAGGTAAACGGCAGAGATAAACAGTCGGATAATAAACCAGATGATAAAAAAGCCAATAATTAAAGCTATCCACATTCCGGCGGTGCTGGTGGCTGCCTGATAGATGATAAAAGCAAGCATGAACCATCGTAAAAAAGTCGCTATCTTATTATATACTTTCATTGTATTGGTGTGTTGCGGGTGGATTGCTCCACCCGGTTAGTAATCAGGAACGACGGAAAACGAAACCGTCTTCCATCCAGTAATCAGTCATAAACAGGTCACTGGCAAAAGCCGAATAATCAAAGTAGGTCTTTGCGAACTCCGGCAGTTCGTAACATTGCTCTACGATTTCATAAGCATAATCTTCCTCGTCCTTATATTCCCCCTGATAATCATCCTCAAAAGAAGAAACAAGGTCGTCCGCATCTTCCTCGCTTATATCGCTGTTGTGGTGGTCGCACCATACGAAAAACGCTTCCTGCTGGATTTCGCTTAGTTTCTCAATGGCATCCCGAAGTTCAAAGAACTTACCAGATAACCAGCTTTCGGAAATCAGGCTTTCGGGTACATTCTCGTAATCCTGAAACATATATTCCGGGGCTTGCTCGTCCTTGTGCAGTTCCCGGCACGCTTCCAAAAACTCGTCCTTATCCGAATAGTCGGACAGGTCTAACCACTTGCCGAAAAGTGAACCGTTGTTATACCGGGCGTATGTGCCTATATAAACTCTTGCTTCTGATAATGTTACTGCTTCCATGACTTTTGAATTTTAATTGTTTACATCGCTTGCCGCCCACCACATAAATTTTTCCTTTAACTGAATGGGAACATTGTCTTTTCAAAGGTTCGGGAATGGTACAGGGCAAATTATTATTTATGAAATACTACCCGCAGGTGTGGAGATTTCTAAAAAATAATTTGAACAGTAACAGGCACGGATATACCTTTGACAATGTTCCAATCAGTTTTAGGGAAAATTTTTCTCTTGTTTGAGAGGATAGAAGTAAAGCCATCAGGCTTTTTGTATTGGGTAATGAGAGAGTAAAAAAAGGGCTTAGATAAGCCCTTCGTCTGTGAAACTGTAATAGCTTTCTTCTGTCAGGATGATATGGTCTAACAGGTGCAAATCCAAAATCTTGCAGGCTTCTTTTATTTTTGAGGTAATTTGTTTGTCTGGTTCACTCGGATGCAGGTTGCCCGATGGGTGGTTATGTGAGAGGATAATCCCCGAAGCATGTACTTTTAAGGCTGTTTGCAGGATGATTTTCACGTCCATAACCGTTTCAGCCATGCCGCCTTTAGAGATAAGGGAAACACCCAAAGCCTTGTTAGCCCGATTGAGGAACATTACATGGCTTTCCTCGTGGTGTTCCATACATTCCGCATAGAACGGTTTCAGGTAAGAGTAGGACGTTTCGGATGAGAGTATTTTCACTCTTTCAGATGCTTTTACATTGTCTTTATAAGAGATAGTGATTTCCGGCATGGTAAATTCTGTTGTTTTCATGACTACTGAATTTTAAATTAAACAATAAGAAATTTTGCCGGACACCCACAGTTTGGCGGAGACTTCAACCATATCTTTTCAAAAAATACGACCCGTAGGTGTGGAGATTTTTTAGAAAACCGGAACGGTTCAGATTTGGTACTTGTCCCCGCCGGGCTGTACCTTTGCTAAAATTTGTGATTGAGATACATTACTTTAGGGAACTGAAAAGGGGTATCACTGGTGACACCCCTTAGACAACCGAATACCTTAAACCGTTATTCGTCATAGGTTCTATATCCTATCGGTTTGCGTGGCTTCGGTTCGGGTTTGCTTAATAACTGGGTCAATGCTTGGTACACCTCGCTGAATTGTGCATCCGTACTCTGTTCCAGTTCTTCGATGCGTTTAAGAAGTTCCTCGTAACCGATTGACATTTGCCGCATGAGGACGAAAGCACGCATGATGGAAATATTCACGTCTATGGCAGTCTGACTGCGTAAGACACTACTAAGCATGGCGACACCTTGCTCCAAAAATGCGAGAGGCGGGGTCGGTGTGTGCCGGATATTTTCAGGGAACTTATCACAGTTTGTGATAAGTTCCTGCCATTCATCCTTTGTTAGCTGGAAAGCAAAGTCACTGGGAAAACGGGATAAGTTTCTTTTAACTGCCTGTTTTAAAGCTCTTGTTTCAACCTGATAAAGTTCTGCCAAATGAAAATCGAGCATGACCCGGCAACCTCTGACCTCAAAGATTTTGTTTTGAATGATTTGTAAGTCCATAATGTTATTATTTAATGGTGAGTAATTGAAAGCATAAAGGAACTTATCACAAATTGTGATAAGTTCTCCTATATACCTATTTCATAGATACTTCTTTGTAGATTTTTTCAATGCCGACAAATTTCTTGTCAAGTCCCTGCATATCATTACTGATTTTGTTATTGGTAATGCGGGCGTATATCTGTGTCGTTTCTATATTGGTGTGTCCCAACATCTTACTAACCGTTTCAATGGGTACACCTTTAGCAAGTGTGGTTGTCGTGGCAAAAGTATGCCTTGCAAGATGAAATGTCAAGTTCTTTTTAATTCCACACACATCTGCTATTTCTTTCAAATAGGCATTAAGTTTTTGATTGCTGATAATAGGAAGTACCTTTCCGTCCGGCAATTTACCTTTGTACTTTTCCAGTATCATTTTAGGAATATCCAGTAAAGGAACATTCACATCTGTATTTGTTTTTTGGCGTTTGGTGATTATCCACAAATTACCGTCAAAAGACTTGCGGATATTATCTTCCTTTAAGTTTGCAACATCCACATAAGCCAAACCACTGAAACAGGAAAAGATAAAAACATCACGCACCTGTTCCAACCGTTCAGAAACCATCTTCTTTTTGAGGATTATCTTTATTTCATCTTCTGACAAATAACCTCTATCCACTTTTTCCAAACGTATTTTATAACTGGCGAATGGGTCGCCTATCAGGATGCCGTTATTACGGGCTATCAGAATAATGCGTTTAAAAAACTGCATAAACTTGGCGGTCGTATTAAAGCCGCATTTACAGGTGGTACGCAAATATAACTCGAAGTCAGTAATGAACATCGGGGTTATTTCCTTTATAGAAATATCCGACAGGTTATATTTGCTTTGGATGAACTCTGCAAGATGGCGGCGGGTCACTTCATATTTACGATAAGTGGCAATCGTTTTAGATATGCCGACCAACTGCTTAACATCATCATTGTGCTTTTGGAAAAGGTTAAGAATGGTGTCGTGGCTCTCACTATGACCTAAAAATTCATTCTTCACCTTTTCGGCGGTAACATAATTGTCACGCCTTTGCAGTTCGTGATAAATGGTGTTCAGGGATGCGTTTATATCATCCAGCAATCGGTTGATACGGGTAGCTTCCGCAGAACGTCCAGCGGCTTTACCTGCCTTACCGTCCCAAACTTTGGGTTGAACATCAAGTTTGGAATTAAAACGACTTGCCACACCGTCAATCGTGACACGGACGAAAATAGGGTAACTGCCATTGATTTTTTGCTTGTCCTTTTTCACAAAGAAAAGAACAGAAAATGTACTCTTCATAAACTCACTTTTTTTGGTTACAAAACTACGTTAATTAGCTCAAAGTGAAGTTTATACAGGCTCGCCAAATAGCGACAGAAGTTCGCCAATTTCAGACTAACTGTACCCCTTTTGCCTTTTCTTTTGTCGGGGGTACGAGTTGGGTTACTAACTTTGTCTTTTAGGGTCTAAATGATGTCCGGTAGGGCAGACATAAGGGGATAAAAAAAGTCCCACAAATCGTTGAATTTGTGGGACTTGGCTGTTCATTGTCCGGTTTTGTCCGGTTAGTTCAGCGGAGAGACAGGGATTCGAACCCCGGGTACCTTTCAGTACAACGGTTTTCAAGACCGCCGCAATCGACCACTCTGCCACCTCTCCAAAACTCCCTTATAAGGAAGGCTTTTCGTTTAAAGCGGTGCAAAGGTACAAATCATTTTTAAATCTACAAACTTCCTGCCATTTTTTTCACGAATTAATCGTACTTTTGCGACATGATATATCCACAGAACTTTGAACCTAAAATAGGTTTCGACCAAATACGCCAGTTGTTGAGCGAAAAATGCCTCAGCACATTAGGCGCCGAACGCGTAGCCGATATGACGTTCTCCGACCATTTTGAAGAAGTGGAGGAACGCCTGAACCTCGTTACAGAATTCGTACGCATCATACAGGAGGAAGATAACTTCCCCGCACAATATTTTTTCGACGTCCGTCCGTCACTGAAACGAATACGCATAGAGGGAATGTACCTGGATGAACAGGAACTTTTCGACCTGCGCCGTTCGTTGGAAACGATACGGGACATCGTGCGTTTTTTAGAAAAGGATGACATAGAAGGAGAAGACTCCCCCTACCCTTGCCTCCGGAATCTCGCCAAGGATATATTGGCATTTCCGCAACTGATTCAGAAAATAAATAATATACTTTCACCTTATGGAAAGATAAAAGATAATGCTTCTTCCGAGCTGGCACGCATTCGTCGTGAATTGGCGAGCACCATGAACAGCATATCCCGTTCTCTGAACAGCATCTTACGCAATGCCCAGTCGGAAGGTGTAGTAGATAAAGACGTTACCCCGACCATGCGCGACGGCCGTCTGGTAATTCCGGTTGCTCCGGGATTAAAACGAAAGATTAAAGGTATCGTACATGACGAATCAGCAAGCGGAAAAACCGTATTTATAGAACCTGCCGAAGTAGTAGAGGCCAATAACCGTATCCGCGAACTGGAAGGAGATGAGCGTAGGGAAATTATCCGTATCCTGGTAGAATTCTCTAACCTGTTGCGCCCTTCCATTCCCGATGTATTGCAATCATATGAATTCCTTGCAGAGATAGACTTTATCCGTGCCAAGAGCTTGTTTTCCCTACAAATATCAGGTATAAAACCTGCATTGGAAAATACGCAGTTACTCGATTGGACTATGGCTGTACACCCATTGCTGCAACTTTCCCTTGCCAAACACGGTAAGAAAGTAGTTCCGCTCGATATTGAATTGACTGAAAAGCAGCGTATCCTTATTATATCCGGTCCCAATGCGGGTGGTAAGTCTGTTTGCCTCAAGACAGTGGGATTGTTGCAATATATGTTGCAATGCGGTATGCTCGTTCCTATGCACGAACGTAGCCATGCCGGTATCTTCAGCAGTATATTCATCGATATAGGTGACGAACAGTCCATTGAAGATGATCTGAGTACTTACTCTTCACATCTCACCAACATGAAGATAATGATGAAGAATTGCAATGAACGCAGTCTCATCCTTATAGATGAATTTGGTGGCGGAACCGAACCACAAATCGGTGGTGCCATCGCCGAAGCCGTACTGAAACGTTTCAACCAAAAGCTGACGTTCGGTGTTATTACTACTCACTACCAAAATCTGAAGCACTTTGCCGAAGATCATGAAGGAGTAGTGAATGGAGCCATGTTGTACGACCGCCACCTGATGCAGGCACTTTTCCAACTTCAGATAGGTAATCCCGGAAGTTCATTTGCCGTAGAGATAGCCCGGAAGATCGGTCTTCCGGAAGATGTGATTGCAGATGCATCCGAAATTGTGGGTAGCGAATATATTAATGCCGATAAGTATCTGCAAGATATTGTACGCGATAAACGATACTGGGAAGGCAAACGTCAGACTATCCGCCAGCGTGAAAAGCATATGGAAGATACCATCTCCCGCTATCAGGCAGAAATGGAAGACCTGCAGAAATCCCGCAAAGAGATTATCCGTAAAGCTAAAGAGGAAGCAGAACAGCTGGTACAGGAAGCCAATGCACGGATTGAAAACACCATCCGCACCATTAAGGAAGCACAGGCTGAAAAAGAGAAAACCCGCCAGGCACGTCAGGAACTGACCGAGTTCCGTGAATCGATGGAAGCTCTTGCCTCTAAAGAACAAGAGGAGAAGATAGCCCTCAAAATGCAAAAATTGCAGGAAAAGCAGAACCGAAAAAAAGAAAAGAAGAATAAAGATACAAACAACAGTCCTTCAGCCCAGGAGCTGGCTGCCCAAAAAGCCAAACAGGAAGCTGAGCGCCTGGCAAGCATTGCCCCGGGAGCTATGGTAAAGATAAAGGGCCAGAGCTCGGTGGGCGAAGTACTGGAGGTAAATGGCAAAAATGCCATTATTGCTTTTGGCAGTATCAAAACCACTGTTAAGCTGGAACGTTTGGAACGCACAAATTCCGCCCCACAAAAGGTGGACACCTCTACTAAGAGTACTTTTGTCAGCAATCAAACCCAGGACAGCATGTACGAAAAGAAATTGCACTTCAAGCAAGACATCGATGTACGCGGCATGCGTGGTGACGAAGCTCTACAGGCAGTAACCTACTTTATTGATGATGCTATCCTTGTAGGTATGTCACGCGTACGTATCCTTCACGGAACAGGTACAGGTATCTTGCGTACCCTTATCCGGCAATACCTGCAAACAGTTCCCGGTATCAAACATTTTGCCGACGAACATGTACAGTTTGGTGGTGCAGGAATCACAGTCGTTGACCTATAAATAAAATAATTATGAAATCAATCAAAGAACTCTACCGTATCGGTACAGGGCCATCAAGCAGCCATACAATGGGGCCCCGCAAAGCTGCTGAGATCTTTCTGGAAAAACATCCGGAAGCTTCCTCATTTAAAGTGACTTTATACGGTAGCCTTGCTGCCACAGGAAAGGGACACATGACTAACATAGCCATTACCGACACCCTGCAGCCAGCCGCTCCGGTAGAAATTATTTGGGAGCCCAAAATATTTCTACCTTTCCATCCCAATGGCATGAAATTCGTTTCATTGGATGCTTCGGGAAAAGAGACTGATGCATGGACAGTATTCAGTGTAGGCGGTGGTGCGCTGGCTGAAGAAAATGATGGTGCATCTTCTGTCAATACCCCGGATATCTATGGCATGAATCACATGATAGAGATCCTACAATGGTGCGAAAAGACCGGAAAAAGTTACTGGGAGTACGTCAAGGAGTGTGAGGAAGAAGATATATGGGATTACCTGCAAGAAGTATGGAAAACCATGCAAGCAGCCGTTCGCCGCGGATTGGAGCAAGAAGGTGTACTGCCCGGTCCATTGAACTTACGCCGCAAAGCCTCTACTTATTACATACGTGCCAGCGGGTACAAGCAGTCTTTGCAATCTCGCGGGTTGGTATTTTCCTATGCCCTTGCTGTAAGTGAAGAGAACGCCTCAGGGGGAACAATTGTTACCGCACCCACCTGCGGTTCTTGCGGTGTGATGCCGGCAGTATTATATCATCTTGCTAAAAGCCGTGATTTCAGTGACACCCGAATTCTTCGTGCGCTTGCCACAGCCGGTCTTGTAGGAAATATCGTAAAAACCAATGCATCCATTTCTGGAGCAGAAGTAGGATGTCAGGGAGAAGTAGGTGTAGCCTGTGCCATGGCCTCAGCTGCTGCCAACCAATTATTCGGTGGTAGCCCTGCACAAATAGAGTATGCAGCCGAAATGGGGCTGGAACATCACCTCGGCATGACTTGCGACCCGGTATGCGGATTAGTTCAAATACCTTGCATCGAACGCAATGCATACGCTGCCGCCCGCGCACTGGATGCCAACCTTTATTCTTCTTTTACTGATGGCATGCATCGTGTATCCTTCGACAAAGTTGTAGAAGTAATGAAAGAAACCGGAAACGATTTGCCATCACTCTACAAAGAAACCAGCGAAGGCGGATTGGCCAAGGACTATCGACCAATGGGAGAATAGTGATTAGTGATTAGGGGTTAGTGATTAGTGATTAGTGGGCTGCGCCATGTACTGCAAGAATACTAATCACTTATCACTAACCCCTAATCACTAATTTACCGGCGGATAAATCGTATCATCCTTTCCCGTCACATTCACCGTATTCATCAGTCCTCCATCTTCCGAGTAGAATAACTGATACTTCTGATTTCCCTGTTTTACTTCAATCACATATTGCATGGGCTGCAATGGATACAGCAGGAAATAATAATCATCTTGTACCCAGTTTGCATATTCTCCACTACCAAATGCAGTCTGTACAGCCTCAGGAACATCATTCCAGAATATTTCAGATTCCGTCATCAGCCAATTGGCATTGGAATCAAACCATATATTTGATTCTTTTCCATCCAACCAGCAATCGGCCACAAAATAGGTTCCTTTTTGTTCCCATTCTATTCCTGTTGCACTCGGATACTTCTGTTTCAGGACTTGTACCACAGACTCAGGAACATTAATGCTCTTATCATCATCATCGTCGTCACTGCATGCACTGAACGTAACAGCAGCCATACACATCATCATCGCTAACATTAAAAATCTTGTCTTCATCTTTTTCCCCTCCATTAATCATCCATACTGACGAATTGTCCTTTTTTATTGAATTTCAATGAGAAATCATTAGCAAGCTCTACTTCTATACCTGTACCTTTACGTTCTATCTTGGTGATAATTTCATTCGGGAAATTCTTTTTCACATAATCCTTAATGGAAACAGGGATAAGGGCGGCAGGTACAGCACCTTTCTTGCAATCTACTTCCGTCCAGTTACCTTTCTTGTCGAAATCAATCTCTGTACGGTCAGTCAAAGTCACTTCATACTTCTTAGATAAGAATTCACTGTCTATCTTGATGTATGAGATCTGCGGTTTACTGAAATACTGATTGATAAAGTTACGCGCATTCAAAGGGAGCTCCTTTGCGTCTTTGGTAATCACATCACCTGCAAAAGCGAACTGAACGGCCACGATAGCCAATACGAGAATAGATAAAATCTTCTTCATAATCGTTATTCTTTTAAGTGTTACTAATTTATTTCTTGTTTTTATTCACACTGCAAATAACGACAGCGAATCGGGAAAGATTTGGGAATATTCGCCTTTAGCTTTTCTTTTCAGATTCTTTAACAAGCAAAAACAGATGCATTCCTTCCTGCCACTTATAAGCCAGACTGAGAGAAGCAGAAATAGCAATAGAACGGGCAATGGCAAGTCCCAGACCGGTAGAATCTTTCTTTCCGTCGATACTGCGATAGAAACGCCGGAATAGCTTTTCTCCATCCAATGGATGTTCGCCACTATTTTTAATAATCAATGAAGAAGGCGTCGTCTCAATATGCAACTCTCCCCCCGCATGATTGTGTACTAAGGAGTTTTTCACCAAATTGGAAACCAGAATCTGCGCCAGAGACAAGTTACACCGGATCACGAAAGGTTCTTCTCCCTTTATACGTACCAGATGTATCTTTTTCCCTTCATATATATCCATCAAATCGGGCAACAGTTCATCCAAAACTTCATCTACAGAAACATCCTCCGTTTCGGTATATTGCCCATTCTCAATACGGGACAACAACAATAAAGACTTATTCAGTCTGACCGCCCTACCCAATGTAGTGTATATCTCATCCAGTTCTTTCAACTGTTGCTCGGTCATCGACTCATTCTCAGCAAGCAGTTCTACCTTGCCGCGCACAATGGCAAGTGGGGTCTGCAACTCATGTGAAGCATTTTCTATAAACTGCTTCTGCTCTTCATAAGCTTTATAACTACGATTTCCCATATCCACAGCTGCCTCTCCCAACTGCTGGAATTCCCGTATCTTCGTAGGATTATCCAGCACCGGAAGCTCTTTCCCCGGTTGAATTTGTTGTAACCAGTCCAGCAAGCGCTGCAATGGGCGGAACACACTTTGTAATATCAGGCGCGTACCGATAGACGTACAAATCAGGAAAAGTAAAAACAGTGCTCCCAGATACCAAAGAATGGCTTCCACCATATCATCACGTTCCAGAATGGAAATCATCAGTTCCAATTCATAATACTGTCCGTCCGGCATGCGGAAAGCAGTTTTAAGCACCCGCACCGGTTCATCCTCATCTTCGCTTTCGATATAGACAGTAGAGTCATAGAACTCTTCATCATAGTCTTCTGCCTCTTCTTCGGATATAGGCCGGAATTTATAAAAAGACATCAGCGTCCCCTCTGTTTCAAGAACAGACGGGTCCATCAAGGCATTATTAATCAATATCTCACTATAGTTTTCAAGCGTGTCATCCGTTTCATCCATCACTTCATCAATAATGGCATAATAAAACAACACACCCCATGTAGCCATCAACAGAAGTAGCAATAACGAGAGCTTTCGGTAGGTATAATGGAGAAGTTTCATGACTCGGAAAGTTTATAGCCAAAACCATATACCGCTTTCAATTCCACGGTAGCATCAGCTTGTTTCAATTTCCGGCGGAGATTTTTCACTTGAGAATAAATAAAGTCCAAAGAATCTGCCTGGTCAATATTATCGCCCCATACAGACTCTGCAAGGCTCATTTTATTAATTACACGATTAGGGTTGACTATAAAGTAATAAAGTAAATCGAATTCTTTCCGGTTAAGTTGCAAAGGCACTCCCCCGACCTCCACTTGCCGTTTATCAGGATAAAGCAACAGATTCCCCACCGTAATGGAAACATCCCCTTTTGCCTGCCTCCGACGAATAACAGATTTTACCCGCGCATTCAGTTCCGCCAGATGGAAAGGTTTGGTCAGATAATCATCAGCTCCCAATTCCAATCCTTCTACTTTGTCATCCAAGGAATCTTTTGCTGAAATGATTAATACACTGTCACTACGATGAAGTCGTTTAAGTTCGCGCAACAAATCCAGACCACTTCCACCGGGCAACATGATGTCCAGCAAAATGCAGTCATAATCGTAGTCATTCACTTTGTTCAGTGCCGAAAAATAATCGGCAGCAGTTTCCACTACGAAATGTTCTTTCAAAAGGGAAATGCGGATTGTTTCCCGCAAATCCGGTTCGTCTTCTACAATCAGGATTTTCATACCGGCAAAGGAAACTCATAAATTGGGAAACATTCTGGAATATCTTATCAAATACTGTCCGTTTCGTACACTTCTTCCAGTAATTCTTCTTTTGCTATAGAAATCTTGCCATCAGCAGATACAGTTATTGATAACGGAATATAAAGATCGGACTGCGGATAGCAGATGCTTGCTGCATAAACCATGCCTTTCGATGTGTTTTTATCGTACACCAATCCTTCAAGAATAGAGTGTTTCAAGAATTTAGCACCCACCAATGAGGCAAAACTCTCCTTTGTAAATTCTTTATTCACAATAGACTTACCACCGGAAGTTATACGTAGTGTAATACGGTTATCTACAAATTTTTCTCCCTGTTCATTCGTTACAACAGGCAAACTGTCATCCGGGCGGCGAATCACATTCGAGTGATACTCCTTACCATTATAAGTAAAACTCATTTTACTATCAGACACCTGCATACGTTGCAAACCGTTGGCATCCACACTGTCTTTCATCAATACCTGCACATCTTCCCCATCTCCTTTTTTCTGAGAAGAACAAGCTGACAACAGCCACACGGCCATACATATCCAGAAATAAAATACATTTTTCATTCTGCCATTTGTTTACAATTAACGGAGCAAAGGAACGAAAAGAGAGGCAAAAATACAAGGGAAAGCCGGAATAAATGAAAAACGGACGGATAATGCTCCGCCCGTTTTTTGAACTAATACCTTCTTTATTCTTTTATATTACCTATTGAATCCTGTTGTTTATAAGACAAAAATAAAAGCGAAAAGTTTAATGGAACTTTTCGCTTTAACATAAAACAATATTTCTGTTTGTTTTTTATAAGTCTCAGGCCTTCAAAGTTTAAGGCTCATCCAAATAGCGAACAATGATTGAAACCTGCTTAGGGAAAAACGTGCGTGCCCTGGGCGTATAGCCTGTATGAAGCAATGCTGCATAAAGTTCTTTATTTCTCCTTATCCAGCGAGTCAATGTCCGGATAGCACAACGTTCAGTTATATCAGGACAATACAGGTGAGCTAATTCTTTTTTCTTGTACGTCCGGATCTGAAACACAAAATCATCTTCTATCATCATAATGTTTAGGTTTATTGCTTGTAAAGATACAACATTCAAAAGGCGAAGTCAAGTATTCAGGCAAATAATTCAATACTATTTATCCTAACGGATCATCTTCGATGCCTCCATCACCACCTTCGTCAGGATCAGGGGTTGTACCTCCGGAAATCGCAGTGTTTCCTGAAGCCATACGCGTCAGACTGGCGCTCTTCAACATATCCAGGAAAATAGTACCCGGAGTAAAGATTATCTTCCTGCGGCAAATTGTACTTGCCGTTACATCTTCTAACTTATCCTGACTTTTAGCCTGGATTCCGGGACGGAAACAACCAAAATCTCCTAATTGCACAGAGAATCCCTTGTTAATATTCAATTTCAAAGTATCAATCAATGCATCCAACACAAATTTCACTGCACCTCTTGGCACCAATCCCACTTTTGTCACCTCTTCACATAATTCATCAAACTCAATCATTCCAAGAGTACGCGACTCTGCAACAAACTTTTCTGCTTTCTTTTCATCAAAACCAAACACTCTTTTACTTACAACATAGCGAATAGACATAATTTTTAAAATTTAAATGATTAATAAATGTTCTTTGTTTGTGATCACGTTGCAAAGATACTATGCTGTAAAAGTGGAGTGGTGCTTTAACGGTGACCTAGGGGTAATTAAAAGGAAATAAAATCATCCCACACCCATATGAACCTTATATTCCCTTGATTATTACTCTTAATATAAGGATATTCTTATACCAAAACGTTAGCCAATAAAGATATTAGTTTCAACTCAGACTAAAAAGATAAGCCAGCGGGAAGTCATTTATCTTCTGGATGCATTTTCAAATAGTCATAGGCTGCTCTTGCCAATTTATAGCCCCAATACAACCCAAGTAAAAGGAAAAATAAATAAGACAATAAAACAGGAATATTTTTACTGATTATAAAACGATATAAAACCATAATCATAAAATAATTCCAGAAAACTCGATTTACTATTATGTTCGAATAATAATAAAATTTATATATCAGTTTCTTTATTTCCATTCTTTCTTTTATTTATGATTCTACAACTTATCAATACTAATAGTAATATAAAGTAAACTACACCATAGTGTTGATCTATCACTCCCAAATTGATAAAATCGTCAAAAAACATCATTTTGACAGAAAAAATAAATGTAGCATATACCGCTATACTATTTATATCATTTATATATTTCATCGGATAAATTATTTTTCTTACCACATTATTCAGTTGAGATTCTTACAGTTTTGCTTCTGGTTATTTTGAAGTCTGTCATAGCAATTTCTTCTTTAACTATCTTAATCAAAATCTTTATTTTGATGCTTCTTCAAATAATCATAAGCATTATTGATCAGTTTAACCCCAAGAAACATACCAAGTAAAAGAAAAAAAAGTATGATAAAATAGGAGATATAGGTTTTTCCAAAATATAATGAATTATCATTATAATAGAAAAATATCCCCAGAATAGATAATAAACTATTACTCCAGAATAATAGTATAATTTATAAATGAACTTTTTCATAATAAAATGTACCTTTATTTTCATCTCAATAAAAAATAGCTATTGAATTTAAGACATCTGAGATTAAATTCATACTTCATTTTTCTTTATTTTTATATACAATTCACTTATTATCAGTAATACTAATAACACAAAAGCAATAATACCAGCATTACGATTAACTATATCTAACTTGGTGATATTATTAAAAAATATTCTTATAATTAGAAATATAGCTCCTAAAACCAATATAATTTTACTAAATACTTTCATCGTTTTTACATAATTTAGTTACATAATAGAGTAAAAATAATACCTATAACACTATCAAAATCAAATAGACCCAGCTAATAGTGTAAAAAAACTTATATGAAAATCTCATAACGATTATACAACCAATCTGGTTGATAATTAGCATCTTTCAATCAAACCACCCCTTTATACGTTGCCACCAACTTTTTTTATCTTGATTATTAGAATTTTCTTGTTGAGAGTTAGAATTTCCATTTCCTTGCTGTGGATTATCTTTTGGCTTACTCCCTTCAACCACTTCTTTAGCAACTTCCATTCCAAGTCCTGTACTGACCAATCCTACCCCTAATTTTCCTTTAGGATTTCTTTTAGGAGCAGGATCGCCACTAGATGCTGTAATATTATCTTCTATACTATTCTACAAATTAGAATAATACATGAACCATTTAGATTCGTTACCTTGTAAATCATATAATGAGGATTTTGTTAATTCTAACAATTCTTCCAGATTCAAATTCTATTATTCCCAGATTGGAAGCAATAGACTTTTCAAAATAGAATACAATAGAACTATTAAATTTCTTATTATATTAATCAAGTTTACAGGTATATTTTGGATAATTATTGCATAATTTATTTATACTAGGACCAATATCATTTACATTTCAATTTAGGAGGTTCATAATATCCTGTAGCCACATACGTTACTACCCTTTTATAATTGGAGACATCATTCCTACAAAAATAATAGTCTGCAGCTTTTGCTGCATCATTAATTGGGTTATCAGGAAGTGCCCCTCTTTCCATCATCTCAGTCAGTATATTATATCTCTTAAAAACAGAAAGTGTCTCTTCTGTAAGTGGATAATCGTCATCTTCCCAAAAGAAAAGTTTACCCTTTACTATAGCATACCTCGATGGAAGTTCACCCTTACTTCCTATTACAGCATCTGAAAAATACCATTCTTTAGTGTCCATTAAACCCAAAATTTCCACAACCAAAACATTTTGATACACAGTATCCAAAACCCATCTTGATTGTTCTGATTGAAAAGATAGTTTTACTAACGTGTCTTCAACTGAAACCTTAAATACTGAGTCCTTTTTAAACAAAGAACACTTGGATACAAAATCGGATATGGCCACATTAATAAAATCCTCGGTTTGATAAGTTTCCTTTTGAAGTATCACAATCGAAGATTTACAACCACTAAGTAAACAGCTGATAATAATAATCAAAAAAATATTTCTCATATGCTTCTACAAATTAGAATAATACATGAACCATTTAGATTCGTTACCTTGTAAATCAT
>ENA-UONV01002091-UONV01002091.1-human-gut-metagenome-genome-assembly--contig:-CS4-NODE-2091-length-15422-cov-14.103794_pt1 | contig 15422 bp, 20 predicted proteins | sample MGYA00242461_ERZ724008 | MGnify/ENA metagenome assembly ERZ724008 | reverse complement strand
CGCACCGAGGCCGTCCTCGCATACGCGGTACTCGACCCGAAGGCCTTCGCCGTCCTCAAGAGCGCCTAGGGGGTACCGAGATGGCTCATCTAGTCCAGAAGTTCATCGTGGAGGACGTTGGCAAGGCGTCCAGCATCCTCCCGCAGCACGTTGCGCTCGTCTCGCCCGACGGCAAGCCGCTCGTGCTGCCCAAGAAGGTCGTCAACCCCGGCGCCAGCCCGACCGTCGCGAAGGTCGTTCAGGCCCTCGTCGACGCCGGGATCATGGAGGCCGAGTAGCCATGGCCGCGCTCGCCAGCGTGGACGACTACAAGGCCCGCTACGGCGAGCCCGCGGACGAGGCCCGCATCGGGGTGCTGCTGCAGGACGCATCGGACCTGATGCTCGCGGCATTCGAGGACCGAATCGGCGAGTACACCGAGGGGGCGTGCCCGGCGTTCGACCGCGCCGCGCCCGCCGTGTGCTGCCTGCTCGTCAACCGCGTGCTCTCCGCCCCCGCCGCCATGGCAGGGGCCACCCAGTACAGCCAGGGGGCGGGCGGATACACGGCATCGGTGACCTACGCCTCGGCGCTCGGCGAGATGTACCTCGGGAAGAGCGACCTCAGGCGTCTCGGCCTCACCGGTCAGGCGCTCGGGGCGCTCACGCCTCTGGAGAGGGGAGGGGTGGCCGAATGACGTGCCTCATCTCCGGCGAGACCGTGACCGTGCGCAGTGCGGCCCTGTCATTCGACGAGCTTGGCGAGCCCACCGGCGAGACGGCGACCGAGACGGCAGTCGAAAACGTCGTGGTGTGCCCCGGCGCGACCGCCGACCTCGACTCGACGCGCCCGAACGGCGTGACGGTCGCCTACACGCTCTGCTTCCCGAAGGGCACGGACGTTGACCTCAAGGACGCGACGGTCACGGTTCGCGGCACCGACTACAAGGTGGTCGGCGACCCCAAGCGATACACCGCGGCCAACACGCCCGGCCCCTGGGACCTCACCTGCGAGGTGACCCGAACCGATGGCTAAGGCGAAGTGCGAGGTCAAGATCAAGTGGAAGGGCTGGAACCGCGGCGGATACGCAGAGGTCATGAACGGCGGGGGCGTGCAGGCCATGCTCACCGAGAAGGCCAACGCCGCCGCTGCCGCATGCAACTCCACGTTCACGCCGAAGTACGGCGAGAACGGCTACAGCATCGCGGTCGCAGGCGGTTCGCTTGCGAGGGGCCGCGTCGTCTACACGGATAGCAAGCACGCCAACGTGAGCGAGCGCAAGCACAACCGCCTGCAATCGGCATTCGGAGGTGACTGATGGACATCGAGAGGGTAGTGGCCCAGCGCCTCATGGACGCGACCGGCATCAAGTGCGTGCCGGACGTTCCGCGCGAGAGACCCGATGAGTTCGTCCAGGTCACCCTCGCAGCCACGAGCGCGACACGGTTCATCCAGTCCCCGCGCGTGCTCGCCACGTCGTGGGCGAAGACCCGCAGGCGCGCACGTGAGATCGCCGAGGCCGTCGAGCGGGCGTGCGCCGCCATCGAGGACGAGCCCAACGTGTTCTCGGCCGTGCCCGACGGCACGTACCGATGGGACGACCCCGACACGGGGACTCCCAGATACCAGACGAACATCAACCTGACCATCTGCGAGTAAGGAGCAATCATGGCAGAAAGCAACAAGAACAACGTCGTCAACGTCTCCAGCGCCAAGGGAGTAAAGGGCGGCTACATCTTCACCGCGACCGCCGGAACGGCGCTGCCGACCGACTACAAGACCGCGCTGCCCGAGGCGTGGAAATGCCTCGGCTACATCAGCGAGGACGGCTACGTCGAGACGCTCGACACCGACTCCGAGGACATCAAGGACATGAACGGCGACCTCATGGCCTCGCCGCAGACCTCCCGCGTCGAGAGCGCACAGCTCACGCTCGCCGAGATCAAGGCCGCCACCCTCAAGGTCATGTACGGCTCCGACAACGTCAAGGACGAGGAGGGCATGATCACGGTCAAGCACAACGGCAACTCCGACGAGACGTGGCCGGCCGTGCTCGAGCTCGTGCTCAAGGACGGACGACGCTGGCGCAAGGTCGTCCCCAACGCCCAGTCCTCCGAGCTGGACGACCTCACCCTCGCCGTCGGCGAGCTCGCCGCGCGCGCCCTCACGGTCAAGTACCTCACGGACGATGCCGGCAACACCTGCTACGACTACATCCAGTCCACCGAGACCGCTGCCGCCAAGGCCGCCGAGACCCCGGAGGGCAAGTAATGACCGAGCTCACGTTCACCATCCCCGGCATCGACGGGGAGTTCACCGCCGACCTCGACGAGCTGCTCAGCTACAAGACCAACAAGCAGTTCGCCAAGAGCGAGACCGAGCCGGGCGGCATGTTCGAGGCCTTCGAGCGCGTCTTCGCCGGCCGCGACGAGGAGTACATGGAGCGCCTCGGCGGCTCCGTCGAGTCCGCGGGCGTGCTCATGCAGGCCGCATTCGAGGCGGCGAAGGCAAAAAACTCCCAGGATTCGTCCTCGAGCTCGAAGGGCACCGCGCAGAAGTCGTAGCGGACTTCCGCCAGTACTACGGCATCGACCTCCCGCTCGAGGGCGGGCCGGACGACCTCCGGCGCGCCGCCCTCCTGTGGGAGCAGCTGCCGAAGGAGTCGAGGTGCGCGCGCCGCATGTACCCGGAGCTCAAGTGGAGCGAGGAGACGTACATGCTCTGGCGCATCGAGCACCAGCTTAGGAGCCTCGCTTGGGGACTGAGCGACAAGAAGCACCGGCCGCCGCAGGAGCCGCAGCCGCTCAAGACGCCCGGGCAGCTCGCGGAGCTCAAGAGGCACCAGCGCAACGCCCTCGCGAACAGGGCGGAAATCGACGAGATTCTAGGATTAGGAGGACGGGATGGCGACTAGCGTAGGCTCGGCGTGCATCACGCTCATGCCGTCCATGAAGGGCTTCGCCGGCAGTATCTGCTCGGAGTTCGGCGACACGGGCTCCAAGGCCGGAAAGTCATTCGGCGACTCGATGACCTCCGGCGTGGACGGCGGGGTCAAGCGCTCCAGCGGGCTGCTGAGCGGGCTCGGCACCGTCGCCAGGGGCGTGGGCACCGTCGCCGCGGCTGGCATGGGCGCGCTCACCATGGCGGTGACCGCAATCGGCGGCGCTGCGGTATCCGCATACGCCGACTACGAGCAGCTGGTCGGCGGCGTCGATACGCTCTTCGGCTCCGCGTCCGGCAAACTGCAGGGATACGCCGCGGAAGCGTACAAGACGTGCGGCATGAGCGCAAACCAATACATGACCCAGGCGACCAGCTTCGCCGCATCGCTCGTGAGCTCGTGCGGCGGCGACGTGGCGAAGGCCGCCGAGTCCGCCAACACGGCGATGGGCGACATGGCGGACAACGTCAACAAGATGGGCTCGGACATGGCCGACGTCCAGAACGCCTACCAAGGTTTTGCCAAGCAAAACTATACGATGTTGGACAACCTGAAGCTGGGCTACGGCGGCACGAAGTCCGAGATGGAGCGACTCATCGCGGACGCCAACAAGCTGCGCGCGGCGCAGGGCAAGACCGCCGACCTCACCATCGACAGCTACGCCGACGTGATCGAGGCCATCCACACCGTGCAGTCCGAGATGGGCATCACCGGCACGACCTCCAAGGAGGCCGCGACGACCATCTCCGGCTCCATCGGCATGGCCAAAGCATCATGGGAGAACTTCCTCACCGGTCTGGGCCGAGACGACGTGGACTTCTCGCAGCTCACCGAGCAGCTGCTTACGTCCGTCGGCGCCGTGGCCAAGAACATCGCGCCGCGCGTCGCCCAGATCGGGCAGGGCATCATCAAGGCACTCCCCGCGGCGCTCTCAGGCATCGCGTCGGTGCTCGCGCCCATCGTGTCCGAGGCGCTCGCCACGGCGTGGAACATCGCCGTCGGGGCGCTCGCCGGCATCGGAATCAAGCTGCCGAAGGTGGACTCCTCGCAGATCTGCTCGGCGCTTCAGGCCATCCTTGGCGTGGCCATGTCCGTCGGTAACGGCATCAAGGCGGCAATCGGGTTCATCGCGCCGCTCATCGCGCCAATCGGCACGGCGCTGCTCAACATCGCGCAGGCCGTGCTGCCGGTGCTCTCAACCGGCATACAGGTGGTGCTCGGCATCGTGCAGGCGCTGTCGCCGGTCATCGGCTTCCTGGTCGGTGTCATCGCGGACGTAATGACGACCGTCTCGCAGCTCGTCGCCATCGCCATGCCCGCCGTGCAGTCCGTGCTGTCCGCCGTGCTTGCGGCGATGCCGCTCATCCAGGGCGCGATTCAGGCGGCGATGGGCATCATCTCCGCCGTCTGGAACGCCGTCTGGCCTGTGATATCCGCTGTCCTGACCGGCGTGATGGGCGCAATCTCCACTGCCGTCCAGGTCGCGATGGCCTTGGTGCAGACAGTCATCTCCACGGTCACCGCCGCGATAAGCGGCGACTGGGATACGGTCTGGAACACCATCAAGTCGGTGGCCGAGCTCGTCTGGTCTCAGATAGAGTCCACCGTGCGAGCGGCCATCGGGGTCGTCGAGTCCGTGATAACGTCCACGCTCGACGGAATCAGCTCGATTTGGTCAAGCGTGTGGGACACCGTCCGCGACTTCGCCGAGGTGGTCTGGGGACGCATCAAGTTCGCCGTCAACTCGGCGATAAATCAGGTCAACGGCGTGATCAGCTCCGTGCTCAACAGCATCAGCTCCACGTGGTCGAGCATGTGGGGGAGCATCAAGAGCGCCTGCTCGTCCATCTGGGGGGGCATCAAGAGCGCGGCGTCCAACGGAATCAACTCCGTCTACAGGACCGTCACGAGCATCAAGGGCAAGATCACCGGGTTCTTCTCGGGTGCGCGCAACTGGCTCTTCAACTCCGGCAAGTCGATACTCAACGGCCTGAAGGACGGCATCATGTCCGCTATCGGCTCGGTGACCTCGGCGGTCTCCGGCGCAGTCTCCAAAATCCGCTCCTTCTTCCCGTTCTCGCCGGCAAAGGTCGGCCCCTTCTCCGGGCACGGCTACACGACCTTCTCGGGCAAGGCCCTCATGCAGGGCTGGGCGCAGGGCATCGGCTCCGGCACCGGCACCGTGGTCTCCGCCATCAGCGGCGCCATGGACACCGCGCAGGGGATGCTCTCGACGGGCCTGACCGTCGCTCCGTCCGCGGTCTACACGCCTGCACGTCCCGAGGAGGAGGGCGACGACGCCCTCGCCGGCATCCTGTCCGTCCTCAAGCAGATCCGGGACAAGGACGGAAACCTGTACATCGACTCGGAGCGCGTCTCCTCCGCCATCGCGATGCGCGGCAGGCACACGCTCGCCGCAAGGGGGTTCGCATGATATTCGGCGGAATCGACCTCACGCCGTACCTGCTGGTGACCAAGGTCACGAGACCGATTGTCCCCAAGGTGCGGCTCGATGAGACCGAGGTCCCCGGCATGGACGGCACACACGTCCGCGCCACGGGCCTCGAGCCCGTCGAGATAGCGGTCGACTGCAACATCGTCGGCGGCTCCCTCGACGAGGTCGCCGAGGCAAGGGCCGTGCTCGCCTCGGCGCTGTCCGGCGGCGAGAAGGCCCTCGTGCTCGACGACGCTCCCGAGCGCTACATGCTCGCGCGCTACAGGGGAGGGGCGGAGCAGGGGCGCAACGCGCACATGCCGAATCTCACGCTCGGGTTCTACTGTGCAGACCCCGCCGCCTACGGGCAGCGGCGCTCCGAGCAGGTGTCGGCATCCCAGCGCGCCGTCGCCGCGGGGGGCAACTACAGGGCCTACCCTACGGTCACGTGCAGGCCCCCGGCAGGCTCGAGCTGGACAATCACCAACGTCTCGACCGGGCGGTTCGTCCGCGTCGAGGCGTCGTTCACGGGCGCGCAGACCGTCGTGCTGGACATGCGTGCGGAGCGCTGCACGGTCAACGGCGCGGACTGGCCCGTGACCGTCGCGAGCGACTTCTTCTCGCTCGACGGCGTGCAGCAGATCAAGACGAGCGGCGGCACCGCGACGCTCGAATGGGAGGAGAGGTGGCTCTAGGTGCGAATTGACGTATACACGTGGCAGGACGCCTACGTATCGACAATCGGCCCCGAGGAGCTGCTCTCCCTCATCCATACCGACGAGCTCAACGGCGAGGACAGCGTGGACATCGTCACGACCTTCGCGCTCAAGCAGGGCTACCGCCTCGTGTGGGCCGACCGCCTCGGCAAGGTCCACGAGCACGTCTGCCAAGACCCCAAGGGCCTCCACGCCGGAGGCGATACGGTCTACACGGATACGGCGATCAACTCAATCTGCGAGACGTACGGCGACTATATCGAGGACAAGCGCCCCTACGGCTACGGCTTCTTGCAGGCGCTGAATGTCTGCCTTGGGCCGACCCGCTGGACCGCCGGAACGGTCGACCAGACCGGCACCGTCGACAAGGGCCTGACCTTCTACCACACCTCGGCGCGCGAGGCGCTCCAGTCAATCTTGAAATGCGGCGGCGAGCTCGAGACTGAAATCACCGTATCCGGCGGCAGGGTGACCTCTCGCAGGGTGGGCATCCGCTCGCATCGAGGCGCGAAGGGCGGCCACCGCCGGTTCACCTACACCAAGGACCTGGCATCCGTCTCCCGCACCGAGCATTACGGGGCGATAACGGCCTGCTACGGCTACGGCAAGGGAATCGAGACGGATACCGGCGGATACGGCCGCAAGCTGACCTTCGGCGACATCAACAACGGCAAGAATTACGTGGAGGACGCGACCGCGCTCAGGCTGTACGGGCGACCTGACGGCAGGGGCGGGCACGCCCACGTGTTCGGGCAATATGAGAACTCGAACTGCGAGGACGCGGCGACTCTGCTCGCCGAGACCCACGCGTACTTCGACTCCCGCAAGGAGCCCGGCATGACCTATGAGGCCGACGCCGTCGACCTCGTGCAGTTCGGTCGAGATTGGGACGGCGTCGCCGTGGGCGACGACGTCCAGATCGTCGACACGTGCTTCAGCCCGGCGCTGCGCTGTGAGGGCCGCGTGACCAAGCTCGTGACCGACGAGCTTGGCGGCTCCATGCGCGTGACGCTCGGGAACGTGACCGAGACAATCACGGACATGTTGCTGGCGCAGCAGCAGAAAGTGTCCAGCATGTCGAAGCGCTCGTCCAACTGGGACGTGGCGGCATCGACGCCGCCATCGTACCTCCAGCAGGTCATGGACAGCATGAATACGCAGTTCAACCTCGCGGGCAACAGCTACGTCCACACGAGCTTCGAGCGCGGCCTGATCTTCGGCTCCGTGCCCCTCGACGCGGACGGCCGCTCGACGACCGGCGACGGCATGGCCATGCAGCTGTGTTCCCAGGGCTTCCGCATCGCCTCCGGCTGCAAGGCCGACGGCTCGTGGGACTGGCGCACCTTCGGCACCGGCGCGGGCTTCACCGCCGACCTCATCACGGTCGGCACGCTCATGGGCGATCTGATCAAGGCCGGAACCATCCAAGACAGGAGCGGCAAGAACTACTGGAACCTCGACGAGAGCGAGGTCCGTCTAGGCCCCGGCGCCAAGCTCGACGGCAAGGACATTGCCGTCGCCGATGCCGTGATAGCGTCGGTGGACGTCGAGTACGCCCAGGGAACGTCGCGTGTCACCGAGCCGCAGGGCGGATGGCAGACAACGGCGCCGCAATGGGTGTCGGGCAAGTACATCTGGACGCGCACCAAGACCACCATGCAGTCCGGTGACATCGAGTACAGCGAGCCCGTGTGCATCAGCGGCATCGATGGCGCCAAGGGCGACAAGGGCTCGACCGGTACCGGCGTGCGCGGCATCGTCGAGCAGTACTACCTCTCCACGAGCTCCACGGCGCAGTCTGGCGGCAGCTGGTCGGAGGCCCAGCCCGCGTGGGCGAAGGGCAAGTACATCTGGACGCGCAGCAAGATCGCGTGGACGGACGGCTCGGTCACCTACACCGCGCCGTGCCTCGCCAAGGCCATCAACGGCTCCAACCAGATGGCCGGCAGCGCCATCGCGGCGCGCGTGAAGCTCTACGCGAGGAACCAGTCGGACAGCGTGCCGCCGATTAATGCGCAGAACCCAGAGCTGGGATGGTCCGAGGACCTCCCGCAATGGTCGAACGGATATTTCGTCTGGTCGATGGAACGCGTCACCTACGGCGACGGCAGCGTCGCCCACACGGCGCCGGTGCTGGAGGCCGCGTACAACAAGGCCTACCAGAGCGCGCACGACCTCACGGGCTCGCTCAATGGCCTCGACGCGACGGTGCAGGACCTCGCCAAAGACGGTGTGGTGACCGAAGCGGAGAAGGCGGCGGTCAAGAAGGCCAAGCAGGACGTCGAAAAGGAGCGCGAGGAGCTCACGAGCCAGTACAACGCGCTGAAGTCGAACAAGGCCCTCAGTGCCCAGTTCCTCTCGTCCGTCCTCGGCCCCCGCTACACCAAGGCCTTCGGCACGACCGACGAGGGCGGCACGTACGGCGCCTACACCGACAAGGTCGACAAGGTGCTCGTGTGCAAGACCGCCGAGGAGCTCAAGGTTGCAATGGACGAGTACGACGCGGCCTACGGCGCATACTCGACCGCCGTGAGGGACTATGCCGAGGCCGCGACCGGGGCGCGACATTCCATCGAGCAGAAGAACGCATCGGACTACGCCGACGGCATCCTGAGCGCCTACGACGAGCAGATGGACCAGAAGGCCATCTTCGACCGCCTGACGAACGGCGGCGCAGACCAGGGGCTCTACATGAGCAACAATAGGGTCTACGTCAACGCGACATACATCGCAACCGGGACTCTCGCGGACGCAAAGGGGCGCAACTCGTGGAACCTCAAGGAAGGCGTGCTGACGACCAACTACATGACGGCGAAGAACATCACGGCGACCGGCAGCTTCACCGGGGGAAACCGCGGCAGCGGGTACGCCATGGAGCTCGACTCGAGCGGAAAACTGGCTGGGTTCAAGGACGGCACGCAGTACGGATACATCGAATGCTCCTCAACGTCACATGACATCGACAATCCGTCGATTATCTACCACGGACTGCAGCTGCAGGGACAGGGCGTCGTGCGAGTCTCGACCCCGAGGCTCAGCGTGAGCGGCAGCGCCGACACGAGCGTCACGACGTGGTCAGGCCTGACGACCAAGGTCGGAGCGGCATACCACCCGCTTTACACGGAGAACGGCACGAAATATTTCGACGAGCAGTACCAGACATCGTCGGTGCTCGAGTTCAGGAACGGCCTGCTGATCGGCGTGTCGGCCATGCCGTCCGGGTGGAGCGGATAAGAGATGAAAGGACAAGAAGGAATGGAAGCAAGCAAGAAGATCGTCGTGGGCTACGCGGTCCACGACATCATCGGCAATAACGAGCAGTGCCTGACGGAGTACGACCCGGACGTGCTCCAGCGCGCCGAGGACACCGGACTCATATTTGTCGCCCAGTACGACGACGGCACGCGCGAGGTCGTCAAGGCCGCGGACGTCCGCAAACCTGACCCCACGGTCAACGGCATCCCGCTGGCGACCGCCGGGTACGTCGACGAGCGCACCGCCGCCACCGTGGCGGTGTTCGACGCGCTGTCGGCCATCGTCGACCCGCAGCCGGCCACGGCCGACGAGACGGGGGAGGAGGCCGAGGCCGTCGACCCGGTCGAGGCCTTCAGGTCCGCGCTCGCCGCCCTCAAGGCACTGGAGGCCACGGAATGATCAACCACGCCATATCACTCGACATGCGCAAGCGCCCGGGCACAGTCCCGCAGCGCGTCACCGTGCGCAGGGGCGAGACGCAGACGCAGAAGGTGACCGCGGCGCTCACCACGGACGGCGTGGTCTACACGCCGACCTACCAGTCCGCGCGGCTGTGCGTGCTCCACGCCGACGGCACATGGGCTCGCTGCGCGGCGACCGTGGGCACGGGCTCCGTGGGCGCCACGCTGGCGCCCGAGGCCATCAACGGCACCGGCAAGTGCAGGCTGGCCTACTTCGAGTTCTACGCCAACGGGGCCTCCGAGACTACCGAGGACTTCGCGCTCGTCATCCTGGGAAATGTGGACGGGACAACAGGGCCTGCCGTCAGTTACGACCAGGAGCTTGACGAGCTCTACAGGAAGTGGAGCACTGAGCTATCTCGGCTCGGTCAATCCGCGTTCGATGCGGCATCCGCCGCTAGCGGTGCGGCGTCGAGGGCCAATGCGGCGGCAAGCGCGGCATTGCAAATCGCGAACGCGGCGGCGCAGGGCGCCGCCGGCGAGTCCGACATCGCCGAGCTGCGCCGCCAGAACGGCCAGCTCGCGACGATGCTCGCCGACGCGACAGACAAGTTCATCTACATGGACGGCACGGTCTACTGCCCTGCCGGCAAAGCGTCGGTATCCGGGGACACGGTGACGTTCGGCAGCACGTGCTCGGTATCGGGCAGCACGGTAACCCTTTCCTAAGGAGGATAAATGGCAAATGCAAAGACGCTGGTCGTAGGCGGCCAGCCGCTCAACGTCATCGACGATACCGCGCGCAGCAACGCGCAGACGGCGCTCAACAACGCCGAGTACAACCGCCAGGGCCAAATCGGCAAGTACGGCGGGCAGAACATCGCCACCATCCTGGCGGGAGAGATCGGCAGCGGCAGCGTGTACGACGCGCTGCATAAGCGCATCGCCGCCGCGAACTTCGCAGGCCTGCGCGTGGGCGACTACCTGGACGTGCCGCTTGTGAGCGCATCCGCCGTCACCACACAGCAATCTGTGCGGTTCCTGCTTGCCCACATCGACCCGTACTACTGCTGCGGCGACAGCTCCAAGGGACACCATATCGCGTTCGTGGCCTCCGCGCCCATCGCCGTGGCCAAGACCGTGACCGGCGTTGCCAACGACAGCTTCCTGATGTGGAACACGACCAACACGAACCAGGGCACCGCCGACCGGAAATGCCCCTACCCCAACAGCAACCTCAAGGCGTGGGAGACGGCCTTCGAGGCGTGCCTGCCCGAGGGGCTGACCAAGTACCTGCTGACCCAGCGCGTGCTGCTTGAGGAGCGGTACAGCGCCAGCGGCGCACTCAACGACTCCAACTCGTGGAGCTGGCAGGATATCGGCAAGGTGTTCTCGCTGTCGGAGATGGAGGTGTACGGCTGCCCCGCGTGGGGGACGAAGGGCTACAGCGTGGGCTTCGACTGCCAGTTTGACCTGTTCCGAGACACGGCGCACCGAGTCAACGGAAATCGGTACAATTGGTGGTTGCGTTCCGTCATGGGTGGCTCCTCGTCCTACGTGTGCTATGTCAACAGCTACGGCCGTGCCTCCTGCTGCTCGGCGGCGTACGACTGGATTCGCCCCCGCCCCGGCTTCCTCGTCGGCTAGCCAGCCGAGTGCTCTATACTCTGCTTTTAGGCGACCGCCTTGCGCGGTCGCCTCCTGCCCGCGAAGCGGGCCGTTTTTTTTCGCCAGTTTCCCCAGGAGGTGCACGTGAGCGGCGTCTACCAGCGCAACCGCGAGGTGTCCGAGTACAAGTTCTTCACGCAGGCCATCGCCATCCGCGTGGAGGTCAACAAGCTCATGGCCATACCTCAAGCGGCTGCCAGAGCCACATTGAAAGCCGTGCGGGGTGCCTTCTGTGAACTCCGAGCAAAGGCGGGCGGCGCGCCGGAAGCGCCGCGAGGAGAAGCGGGCCAAGGCCAAGGCCGAGCGCGTCAAGACGTGCACGCTTGAGACCGTGGCCGACCTCAACAGCCTGTGCAAGGCTTCCAAGCAGGCCGCGCGCGGCGTGATGTGGAAGGCGTCCACGCAGCGGTACATGAAGGACTACCTGCGCAACGCCGTCCTGTCCCGCCGCGACCTTTTGGAGGGCCGCGACATATGCCGGGGCTTCATCCGCTTCGACCTATGGGAGCGCGGCAAGCTGCGCCACATCAGCGCCGTGCACTTTCCCGAGCGCGTGGTGCAGAAGTCGCTGTCGCAGAACGCGCTCGTGCCCGCGATCGTGCCCACCCTCATAGCCGCGAACTCCGCGAACATAAAGGGGCGCGGCACCGACTACGCCCTGAAGCTGCTCAAGCGCCACCTGGCCGACCACTGGAGGCGGCACGGCCGCGAGGGCTACATACTGCTCGGCGACTTCTCCGACTACCTCGCGCGCATAGCGCACCAACCCGTCAAAGACCAGGTGGCCTCCGCACTGCTAGATCCGCGCGTGGTCGCCTTGGAGCACCGCCTGATAGACGCGCAGGGCGATGTGGGCCTGGGGCTGGGCAGCGAGCCGAACCAGATATGCGCCGTCGCGCACCCCAACCGCATTGACCACTACGTAATCGAGATGCTGCGCCCCGAGGCCTACGGTCGATATATGGACGACTTCTACCTGATACACGAGTCCAAGGACTACCTGCAGGTGTGCCTGCTGCTCATAGAGCGCAAATGCGCCGAGCTGGGCATCGAACTGAACCCGCGCAAGACCCGCGTGGTGAAGCTCACGCGCGGGTTCACGTGGCTGAAGAAGCGCATCTTCTACACGGACACGGGCCGCATAGTCGTGAAGCCGTGCCGAGACTCCATAACGCGGGAGCGCCGCAAGCTCAAGAAGATGGCCCGCATGGTCGCCGATGGCATCATGACCCCTGAGCAGGTGGAGCAGAGCTACCAGAGCTGGCGCGGCGGCATGAAACGGCTGGACGCGCACCGCAGCGTGCGGGCCATGGACGCGCTGTACCGCAGCCTGTTCGGAAATCTCGCGCAGGGGGGGGGTGCTCAATGCAGGCCAACCAGAGGGACGATTCAAGCGGAAGCAAGCCCTCGCAATAGCGAAGAACCGGCAACTCAAAGCAGCGGCCTAAGCGAAGCGGCTGCGAAATAACAGAAGCATCGAAGGCGTGCTGCGGCGCGCCTTCTTCCTTTGCGCCTATCAAAGCGGCTCGGCAATCTCACGGCGCTAATACGATGGCGGCACATTCCACGACAAGAGAGGAGTCCGCATGGACACTGAGGAAGACACGCCGCGCCCCGACGAGCTTCAAGATGGCACCATGGCCGAGGTCAACGCCCTGCGCGATCTGCTGTCGCAGATCGGCGACCCCGACGCGGCGCACGACGCGGGCGTTATCGACGATGACGAGTACGCTGAGCGGAAGGCGCGAAAGCTCGCCTACACCGCGGCGCTCGCCGCCTACGACAGCGGCGAGACGCTCGACGTGTCGGCGCTGCTCGACCAGATGCGCGAGCGGGCGTCGCAGCCGACGCAGACCGAGCAGAACACGGCAAACATCGACTACCTGCTCATGACGGTCGGAGGTGACCAGTAATGGCTACGAAGAAAACCGTTGAGCATTCCAAGCACTTCGCGAAGGTCAAGAAGTACTACGACAAAGACCTTTGGAGCAAGGCGCGCGTCTACAAGGCTGTCGAGTGCAAATGGATCACCGCCGACGAGTACAAGGAAATCACCGGCGAGGAGTACACAGCCGAATAGGCGGAAGGAGGGCGCCCAGGATGGAAGTGCTCAAGCTTTTTGCGCCATATGGGCCGGGATGGCTCGGTGGCGTCCTTCTCGGCCTCATAGCGTTCTACTTCGGGAGACAATTTCTCGAGGAGTACAAACGCCAAAACCAGCGGAAGGGCGAGCTCGACCTGAAGCGCGAGGAGCGCAAGCAGGCCGAAGTCGACGAGAGAGCGCAGCGCGACCGCGAGCGGTCCCAAATGGAGGGGCGCATCGCCGCCCAGATGGAGCGCAGCAACACCCTGATTGAAGGAATGAAAACGCTCATGGAGTCGGTTGTCGCGTCAAATGACGTCCTTCACGCAGACTTGGCCCACAGCCAGGCGCGCAGCCAGGGAATGGCGGAGAAGGTCGACCATATCTACGACCGAGTCGACCTCATGTACAACAAGGAGACAGGGAGATAGAGATGACTGATATACAGGCAGGGCTCACGGTGCTGACCGTCCTCGTGGTGCCCTATATCGTGCAGGCTATCAAGACGAAGGCGATGACTGGCAATGTCGCCCGCTGGACGGCCATTGCAGTATCGGCGCTGTGCGGCGCATTGACGGCCATGGCCGGGGGTATGCCGACTGACCCCACGGCGTGGGTTACGTCCATCTTCGCCGCGGTAGGCGGCGTGCAGGTGGCCTATGCGGCCTTCAAATCGGTCGGCATCACGGACAAATGGCTGGACGCCCTGCTGGCGCTCGGCGACATCAAGGAGGACTAATGGCAGACTTCGCAAACGTCCAACCGGACGAGTACAAGCTTCTGGGGCGCAACTTCTCCGCAGGCCGCCCGTTCGGCATCAAGGGCGTGACCATCCACCACATGGCCGGCGACCTCAACGCCGGCCAGTGCAACGGCATCTGGGGCGCCAACGGCTGCTCGGCGCACTACTCGGTCGACCGCAACGGCTACATCGTGCAGCACGTCAACGATCTCGACCGCGCCTACGCCTGCGGCGACGGAATCGGCACCGGACGCGGCAACGACACGACCATCTCGATTGAGCACGCGAACAGCGGCAGCAACCCGTGGACGGTTCACGAGAAGGCAATCGAAAGCGGCGCACATCTGGTCGCGGCCCTGTGCCTGTACTACGGCCTCGGTCGCCCCGAGTGGTGCAAGAACGTGTTCCCGCACCGCTACTGGAGCGCCACGGCCTGCCCCGGCGAGCTTGCGGGCTCGCAGCGCGACCATTACATGCAGCGCGCCCAGGCGTGGTATGACGCCATGAAGGGCGGCAAGGCGCCCGCCCCCTCCGCCGCCGCCAAGCCTGCCGCGGCAAAGCCCGCTCAGGCGGCATCCGGCGGCTTCTCGAAGGCATCCGGCAAGCGCGTCCCCGTCCACTACTCCCTCCACCTCAAGGGCGGCGGCTGGCTGGACGAGGTGACCGACTTCGGCGCCGGGGACAACGGCTTCGCGGGATACCCGTGCCGACAGCACGACCTGCTGTGCGCACGCGTCGACCGCGGCACGCTGAAGTATCAGGTTCACACCATTGAGGACGGCTGGCTCGGCTATGTGACCAAGGGCGACCGCAACGACACCGTGAACGGCTGCGCGGGCATCGCCGGCCACACCATCGACGGTGTGCGCATGTACTACGTGACCCCGGGCGGCGAGGAGTACAAGCAGGCATGGTATCGCTCGCAGACCACCGCGCGTGCCGGATGGCTCGATACCGTGTGCGACGACGGCTCCACGTACGGCGGCGACGACTACGCCGGTTTCTACGGCGAACCGCTCGACCGACTCCAGGTCTGCGTCACCGACGGCAACCCGTACTAGCATGATCGCGTTGGCATTCGTCCTCGGCTCGCTCTTCGGCGGCACCGTGGCGACAATCGGGCTGTGTCTCGTGAGCATCAACCGGCATTAGCGGCGGCCCGCCCGGGATAACTGAACTGCCTCCCATTTCTTGGACATGAGA
>ENA-UONV01002089-UONV01002089.1-human-gut-metagenome-genome-assembly--contig:-CS4-NODE-2089-length-15443-cov-4.508578_pt1 | contig 15443 bp, 7 predicted proteins | sample MGYA00242461_ERZ724008 | MGnify/ENA metagenome assembly ERZ724008 | reverse complement strand
ATTCTGAAAAATAGGGTGGAAAATCTGGAGGCTTATGTGAATAATATGAATAAGAATATAGAAGCTTTACAAGCTTTTATAGAAGGTGGTAAAACAATTCAGAGTTATAGTGAAATCCTTCAGGAGGATGGGACAACTGATTATGTGTTGACCCTAAGCGATGGCAAAGTGATCACTTTGAATCAGGGTGTTAAAGGAACTGTACAATATCCGCCGATTTCTATTGATGAAGATGGATATTGGTTGATTGATGGCGTACGGCAAGAGGGCGGTAAAGCTATTGGTGATAATGCGATTACACCAAAATTCCGCGTGTCTGGAGATGGATTTTGGCAGATAAATGTGAAAGGTACGGATAACAGTGATGACTATGAATTTGTTTATGAACCGGATGGTATAACGAAAGTTCCAGCTAGAGCTGACGCTGAAGATGGTGGAGAAATAAAGGATTTGTTTGATGATGTTAGGAGAGAGGGTGACCTTTTTTATGTGAAATTGGCGGATGGTTCAGAATTTTCTCTTCCCATTGTAGAGGGTTTAACGGCAGTTATTGAGAAACCTACAGATGGTCGTTGGGTAGAAGAAGATGGTGAATGGATGGTGGCTGCCGGTGGTTCGAGTACGAAAGTTGTTATTAAGGGTGACCAGTACAAACATTTTGTAACAGCTCCTGTAGGTTGGAAAGCTGAAATTTCTGATATTGATAGCGAAGGAAACGCCACATTGACAGTTATTCCCCCTGTACAGAGTGTTACTACTTGTGCTTCTGCCGATAACACTGCCGAAGTTGTGCTTCAAGTGAATAAAGGCTTATATTGGGCAGTAGATAAAATCAGGGTGAAAGTAGGCAATCCGCAAACTTTACTTGAAAGATACAATGCGGGCAAAGATATTATAATAGATGGTTTGGTTGTTAATAAGGAAACATACGGTGAGGCTGCACATGTTACAATCGAGGCACATGGTAAAGTGACGGATGATAAATACGTGTATTTTGTGGAACCTGATGCGGTATTGGAATGGCATGGTAATAAGCCCAAAACAAAAGATGGAAGGAATGTTATTATTATCATTGGAAGTGATGAAAGTAGAAATGCAAAGCTAGAGGCAATAAAAGTTGGGGGTGGAGTTAACTGGGATCTTTATTATAATAATGATAATAATCCGTTGTTCATAATGAAGAATATCACTATAGTGGAGAATAAACAGTGGATGTTCCAAAAAACAGGAATAGTTGAAATAGTTATAGAAAATTGTTTGTTGAACCTGAATAGAAAAATGGCGGACTTTGGTAGTGGTAAAACTTTAAAGACCCTTAGTATCAAGAATAGTACAGTTAATTTGAATGGTAATATTTCGATTTGTGATAAAGCACAAGGAACAGAAGAGACTCTTTTGAAATTAGAAAATAATATTTTCTATTCTACTAAACCGGAAAGAGGGGAGTTGCTTATTGGCAGTTTCAGTGGCGCTACATTAAGGACAATTATATTGAAAAATAATATATTCATGAATTTATGGTTGAGAAGCCAAGCGGCTTTGATTAAGGCAGAAGAAATCAAGGAATTGGAATGTAGTAAAAATATTTTCTATGATTTCTCACGACCGAGTGGAAATAACGCAGTATTTGGTTTAGATGTATTTCCTGAGGTATCTGGAATGCAATGGGAGGATAATATTTACTATACTTCTGATGGAACTAAGAAATTTACTCCAATATATCCGGTACCAGGAGAAGTATTATGTGAGTTTAAATATAACTTCACAAGCCCAGATACTCCATTTGAGAGCATAAATCTTGTGGAAGGTACTTATACATTGCTTCCTACTTATTCTAGCTATGGGCCTCGAAAATAATAAATAAAACATTATGAAAAGGATTATATTCATATTATGGAGTATTCTCTCCTTCATTATGTTGCAATCATGTAATGATAGAGATGAAATCCGTCAGGATATCAATGAACTTAATGGACGAGTTGATAAATTGCAAGAGACGATAATGCAATACAACGACCAGGTTGCTACTTATGATGCGTTATTGACAGGAACCAGTTGGATAGTCGATTTTAGTGAACATGAGCAAGGTTATACTATAAAACTGAACAATGGTAAAAATCTTGAAGTATATAATGGCGAAGCAGATTTGGACTATTCTCCTTTCCGCATAGGTTTGGATGAAAAAAGTGGCAAGTATGTATGGTATTATAATGATGAGATTTTAAAGCAGAATGGTAAGACAGTGCCAGCTTCCGGAGAAAATGGTGTTACTCCGCAAGTGAGAATCAATGAAGATGGGAGATGGGAGTTCTCATTCGATGGTAAAACATGGGAAGAAGGTGATAATGCACTTCCCCGTGCAGGTGGTTCCCTTTTTGATGATGTGAAAAAAACAGATAAAAATGGGAGTACTTGGATAGAGGGAATATCAGAAGGTGTCCCTTGCCTGACATTCAGTTGGACAGCGGGTGGAATTAAAAATATAGTTACTATCCCTACTTTTAGTGGTTTAAAGCTGACTATGGAAGTTGAGAAACAAGATGGCGGTAGGGAGTATGTAGAAGAGATACATAAACCGTTTGAAATAAAAACGGGCGAATCACTTACTGTCAATATTAAGCAAAAAGGTGTGAAGAAGATTGTGATTGAAACTACCCATTTTGCAGTACAGATTACCGATAACAAAGGTGCTGTTCCTGATCCCGTAAGTGGTGAGGTAGATGGTGTCATGACTATTACTCCACTTTCGACTGTCCCGATAGAAGAAAATGTATATATTAAAATATTCTCTGTTGAAAGTTTCTGTAGGCTCATACCAGTTCCGGTAAAAGTTTTATCAGAATAATGAGTTGACGAATTAATGCTATTTTATTATAAGAAATATGATGAAAAGAAAACTATTATTTTTAATTTTTATACTGTCCTGTTTAGGTTCAGTATATAGTGCCCAATTGCCGGTTTTTTCTACAGCCGGTTTTTATAAGCTTCCTGATACAGGCCGGGATGTATATTCTATGAATGTGGCCTGGCGTTTCCATAAGGGTGACATCAAGGGAGAGCCTTATTCTCCTTCATTCGATGATTCGCAATGGGAATGTGTTTCACTTCCTCACGGAATCGAATACCTTCCCATGGAAGCAAGCGGTTGTATCAATTATCAGGGCGTGGTATGGTATCGCAAGCATTTCACGCCGGAAGAGGTATTGAAAGGAAAAAAACTGTTTCTTCACTTCGAGGCCATTATGGGCAAATGTAAGATATGGGTTAACGGTAAGCAACTGACAGAACATTTCGGTGGATATTTGCCGGTGATTGCCGATATCAGTAATGAGTTGAGTTGGGGTAAAGACAATGTTATCACTGTTATGGCGGATAACTCAGATGATCCGACTTTCCCTGTTGGTAAGCCGCAGGAGACATTAGACTTTGCCTATTTTGGCGGGATTTATCGTGATTGCTGGCTAGTGGCTCACAATGCATTACACATAACTGATCCCAACTATGAAAACGAAGTAGGCGGCGGTGGTGTGTACCTCTATTCTGATAATGTTTCCGACAAGAAAGCCGATGTCAATATTAAAACTCATGTGCGTAATGAGAGTAATCGAACCTCAACAGTTACGGTAGTGTATAAATTGCGGCAGGTCGATGGTAAAGTAGTCGTTGAAAAAGAACAGAAAGTTACCATCAAGAAAGGAGAGGCCGGCTATGCTGCCGGTAAGTTGTCAGTGAAAGCCCCCAAGCTCTGGTCGCCCGAAACACCAAATCTGTATAATTTGGATATTTATGTGAAAGACGGTAATGGCAAGGTGGTTGACGGTATGCGTCAACGTGTGGGAATCCGCAGTATTGAATTTAAAGAGTCCGAAGGTCTTTGGATAAACGGGAAACCTTATGGCAAAATCATGGGGGGAAACCGTCATCAAGATTTTGCCATATTGGGTAATGCGGTACCTAACAGTATACAATGGCGCGATGCCCGTAAGTTGAAGGATGTCGGGATGAAGATAATCCGTAGTGCTCATTATGTACTCGATCCTTCATTTATGGATGCCTGTGATGAGTTGGGTCTTTTTGTGATGGTGGCTACTCCGGGCTGGCAGTTCTGGAATAACAAACCGCCTTTCGGTGAACGTGTCTACTCAGATATTCGTAATATGATTCGTCAGCATCGTAACCGTCCCTGTACTTTTCTATGGGAGCCGATTTTGAACGAAACCAGTTATCCTGCTGATTTTGCCAAGAATGCGGCGGATATTTGTCGTGAAGAGTATCCTTATGTAAAGGCTTCTTGTGATGATGCGGCCAAGGGGGACGAGAACTTTGATATATTGTTAAGACCGACTCACAATTTCAAACCGGGGCGAACTTATTTGGTACGTGAATGGGGAAGTAACCCGGATGACTGGACAGCGCAAAATTCCAATAATCGTATTTCCCGTGATTGGGGAGAAGTTCCGATGTTGGTACAAGCTGATCACTATGAGAAGGTCTACGCAGATATTTATTCGGATGATTCACGTATTATAGGAGGTTGTTTGTGGGAGTCTTTCGACCACAACCGTGGTTATCATCCCGATCCGGGTTATAATGGCTTGATGGATCTTTTCCGTCAACCAAAGACTTCTTATTATATGTATATGGCTCAACGTCCTGTGACAAAATATGATTTCAATGCGGAAAGCGGGCCGATGGTTTATGTAGCTCATGAGATGACGCCATGTTCTTTGCCCGATGTAACGGTCTATTCTAATTGCGAGGAAGTACGTCTAACTGTACATGAGAATGGGAAAAGTGTTACAATGAAGCAGTGTAGCGATAAGAGGCTTCCCTCTCCTAAATTCTTGTTTAAAGACGTTTATGATTTTCAGACGACTAAGGAACTGGCCCGTGCCAAAAGACATGATGACCGATATTTATTGGCTGAAGGACTTATTAATGGTAAGGTGGTGGTGAGCCATAAGCGTACCATCGCCCAACGTCCGGTAGAGATTCGTTTACGTTTGGACAACAATGGGGTACCTACTGTAGCTGATGGTTCGGATGTGGTGACTGTAATTGCTGAAATGGTAGACAAGAACGGAGTGGTGAAACGTTTGAATAATTCACACATTCATTTCAGTATTGAGGGAGAAGGTCGTCTTATTGGTGAGAACACGGCCGCTTTAAGTTGGGGTTCTGCTCCGATTTTGGTACAATCCACTTTGAAACCTGGTAAAGTACGTATCACTGCAGCTATGGTATACGAAGGTTCTCAACGTCCTATTTCTGGCGAACTGGAGTTTGAGACTGTTGCTAATCCGAATAAGGAACTGTATTCCGAGAACGAAAGTAAGTTCTTGAATACTGGCGGTAAGGCGACAACCACCCAAAGCTCAATATCCAAATCAGAACTTGAGAGAGAGAACGAACGTTTGCGTCAGCAGTTGAATGAATATCGTGTAAAGGAGGTAGGTGAGCAACAAACGTTGTTTGGTAAGGGAATTAACGACTGATAAAGCTTTTATCCAAGGTTTTGATTTCTGTTTTATTGTGTTTGTGTACATATATAAATGTTATCCGACTGCTGGTTTGCGGCAGTCGGGTATTTTTTTGCCTGTATTTGAGCAAAAAGCTTGAAGAGTTGATTCTTTCGTTATTTCAAATAGTTTATCATTCTAAAGATTAGCATCAAAAAAAACTTGAATGAAATTAGGTGAAACTCATCTGTTCACTTTATCTTTGTATTCAAACTTGATGAAAAACATTGGACTATGAATAAAAGAACATTCTTTCTGATATTTCTGTTCTGTAGTATAATTACTGTGCAAATGATGGGGCGGAATCTTTCTTTCCACCATTTTACGACAGATGACGGGCTTTCACATAATTCTATAATGACTCTCTATCAAGATGAACGAGGATGGATATGGATGGGTACTCGCGACGGGTTGAATCTCTATAATGGCAAGGAATTTAAAGTGTATAAGCATGAAAAAGATAACCCTAATAGTCTGCCTTATAATGATATTGCACAGATTGTAGGTGACAAGAAGGGGAAAGTCTATGTGATGACTAATGGTAAGGGAATTGCAGCTTATGATATACGGCATGATTCCTTTTCTACCCTTTTCACCGGAAAGATTTCTGCTGTGCACTACGACAAAGTACTTTTCTTTGCACGTGATAGTCGGCTTTACCGATATGAAAATGATTCTGCAAGGTTGATTTATCAGTTGCCGGATAAGAAAGCTAGTATTAACCAGATACTTCGTCAGAATGATTCTATCTTGATGGGTACATATAATGCAGGTCTTTATTTATTGGTAGAGAAAAAGAAATTGGTACATCTCATTCCGAAAGGACGAATTAATGATATTTATCGGGATTCAACAGGTGATATTTGGGTATCATGCCACAGTGGTGAGGGGTTGTATCTCATTCGTAACGGGGAAGTTTATAACTTTCATACCATGCCGGGTGATAAAACAAGTATCAGTTCCAGTCAGGTACATTGTTGTTGTGAGGATGAGAATGGCGATATTTGGGTGGGAACCTTTGACGGATTGAATAAATACGATAAGAGAACAGGTCAGTTTACGCGTTATTATAAAAAGGAAGCTGAGAAGAATTGTCTTTCTGAGTCATCTGTCTGGAGTTTGTTGCGTGATCATCAGGGAAGTCTTTGGGCTGGAACTTATTATGGTGGCGTGAATTATTTCAACCCGAACAAGCAAATTTATCGGGAGTATAATACCTCGCCGATAGAGGCAGATGGATTGAGTTCTCCTACTGTAGGAGCAATGACAGAAGATGAATATGGTAACCTGTGGATTTGTACGGAAGGTGGTGGAGTATGTAGTTATAATTTGGAGAGTGGAAAGTTTCGCCGGTTCGTCCACAATGATCACATGAATAGCATCTCACATAATCATGCTAAAGCTGTTTATTATGATAAGAAACGGAAAGTGCTTTGGGTAGGTACGCATTTAGGCGGATTAAATCGTTTGGATTTGGAGACAAGGCGGTTTACACACTATAGACATAAGGAATGTGACTCAACATCATTACCTTCGGATATTGTGATGGATATTGTACCAGTGGGAGACAGACTTGTTTTAGGTACTATTGGTAAGCTTGCACTTTTTGATCCGGAGACGGGGCGGTGTACATCATTATTTGATGAACAAGAGTATAATAATAACACTTCGTTTTGTCGAAAACTGATAGTAGACCATCGGGGACTTCTTTGGATAGTTAATAGTGGAAAAGGAGTTTGTTGTTATAATTTTAATACTCAGAAATTAACCACTTATCGTCAGGGGGTGATGGAAAACGGGCTCAGTAGTAATCATGTGAACTATATCTATGAAGATAGCCATAAACGTTTGTGGTTTTGTACTAATGAGCATGGATTAGATCTTTATCGGAGCGATACTAATGATTTTGAGAATTATGACCAACGAAAGAACGGACTTTCGAGTAATGTAGTATATGCAATCTGTGAATTGGAAGATAACCGTATGTTGGTGTCTACTGATAACGGATTTTCGATTTTGGATTGTGATACGAAGCGTTTTGTGAATTATGATAAGGGAAAGAAGATACCTTTGACCTCTATTAACGAGAACTCGCTGTTGAAATGTAGTACAGGTGAGATTTTCATTGGTGGTATGGATGGTATGATTTCTTTTAGCGAACAAGAGATCGAGCGTACTGCGCGGAGTTACCATATTTATCCTTACCGCTTGATTGTGAATGGACAAGAGGTGAATGTAGGGGATGGCACAGGGATTTTGACGGAGAACCTGAGTATGTTGAAGGAAATTGTATTATCTGCAGATTGTGATATATTTTCATTGGAATATACAGCTACAGACTTTCTGCCAATAGATAAGGAGGAACTGGTTTACTGTCTGAATGGATTTTCGAATGAATGGGTAAATATGCATGATAAAAATACAGTGACTTATACTGGATTGGCTCCCGGTACATATACACTGGTAGTCAAAACGGCAAATGAACGGAATCTATTTGTACCGGAGAGCCGTCTTGTTATTAAAGTACTTCCCCCTTTTTATCGCACAGTATGGGCTTATATACTTTATATATTGCTGATAGTATTACTGATTTATTTGCTGGTACGTATTTATAATCATCGAATTAAGTTACAAGAGTCTTTAAAATATGAACAAAAGCATGCGGAGGATATAGAGAAACTGAATCAAGTAAAATTACGATTTTTTACTAATATATCGCATGAGTTCCGTACACCGTTGACTGTCATCATCGGACAATTGGAAATATTGTTGCGGATACATGAACAGAATCAGCTTCTTTCCACTTCCTTGCAGAAGGTTTATAAAAATTGTTTGCAGTTAAGAGAACTGATAACAGAATTGCTGGACTTCCGCAAGCAGACACAGGGGTATATGACATTAAAAGTGAGTCGAAGAAATGTGGTACATGATATAGAGGAATATTATCAAATGTTTCAGGAGTATGCGGAGCAAAAGCAGATAAATTATAAGTTCGTGAAAACCGTTGACCATATTGAACTATGGTATGATGTACGGCAAATGAAGAAGGTGATGAATAATCTTATCGGTAATGCTTTTAAATATACGCAGAAGAATGGTGAAGTAGTAGTGTCAGTACGGCGGAAAGGACAGGAGGTGCTTATCGAAGTGACCGATACCGGCAAAGGTATAGAGGCGAAAGATATTGATAAGATTTTCAACCGTTTCTATCAGACAGAGGAAGTGGCGGCTTCATATATGGGAACAGGTATCGGACTGGCGCTTTCGAAAGGAATTGTAGAACTTCATCACGGTACTATTGAAGTGTATAGTGATCCGGGAGTGGAGACGACTTTCTGTATACATTTGAAGATGGGTAGGGAACATTTTAAAGAAGAAGAAATTTGTGAGCAATTGCAGGACGAACAAACGGATAATGTTATTTCCGGCCAAGTAGAAGAAAATCCTATAGTATTGTTTCAAGAGGAAGAAGTGGAAGTGATTTCCGAATTGAAAACAAACGACTGTAAAATATTGATAGTGGAGGATAACAGCAACTTATGCGATATGCTTGTCAGCTTGTTTAAACCTTTTTACACAGTGGTGACAGCAGCTGATGGTCAGGCAGGGCTTGAAAAAGTAAAAGAGGAAATGCCGGATATAGTGGTGAGCGATATTATGATGCCTGGGAAATCGGGAGTGGAATTATGCAAAGAGATAAAGGAAAATATAGACACGTGTCATATTCCCGTAGTATTGCTTACTGCCAAGACGGCTGTTGAATCTATGCTTGAAGCTCTAAGGACAGGAGCAGATGACTATATTACTAAACCATTTAATGTACACTTGTTACTTTCACGTTGTAATAATCTGGTAAACAGCCGGATCATGATGCAAGAAAAATTCTCTAGACAACCAGAATCCACACATCGTATCCTGGTGAATAATGAGATGGATAAAGCCTTTATAGACAAAGCTATAGAAGTCGTCCGGAGACATTTGGATGATCCGGATTTTAGTATGGAGATATTTGCTCGTGAGATGGGTATTGCCCGTACTAAGCTTTTTATCAAATTAAAGGCTGTTTCCGGGCAGACACCTGCGGAACTTATTCTTACCATTCGCTTGAAGGAGGCAACTGTAATGCTTAAGAATAATCCGAATTTGAATATTATGGAAATATCTGACCGGTTAGGTTTCAGTTCACCTAAATATTTTAGAAAATGCTTTAAGGATAAGTATCACGTCACTCCGCAAGAGTATCGTAAAGAAGGAATGGAGTAACATTTATAAAGAGAAAGTCTGCTTAACTATTGGCAGACCTTCTCCTATAAAATATAAATTGTGGGTTAGAAGACTGTGGAATTATTTAAAAAGATGTTTGGCATATTCATACCCTTCATTGTCGTATATCTGTATTAACTGTGGAAGATGATACAGGAAGTTATGATAGTTTTTCTTTTCAGGCATTGTCCATTGTATTTCACTAAGAGCGGCAAAACGGGGTAATGACATGTATTGTACATGTGGAAAGGTAGAGATAAGTTCAGTCCATACATTACCTTGTACACCGATAAAGTGTTTCTGTTCTTCAGTCGTGAAACCTGCAGGAACCGGCTCATAATTATAGATGCTGTCTGTTGTGATATTGTTTAGGTTGGCTAGACAGAGTGGTTCATTGGTTCGGTCAGATACATAGGCATGGTCGAAATACATGTATTTGTAAGGTGTCATAATAACATCATGCCCTTGTTTTACAGCTTCAGTATAGGCTTTATCGCCACACCAGGTACGCCAATACATTACAGTTGCATTGGGTGCTAGTCCACCCTCAAGAATTTCGTCCCATCCTATAATTTTTCGTCCTTTGGCATTAAGGAATCTTTCCATGCGGGTTATGATATAGCTCTGCAAACGTTCTTCTTTAGTGTGTAGTTTATCAGATTGTAATCCTATTTCTTTTATACGCGCCTGGCACTTATGACATTTTTCCCATTCAGTTTTAGGACATTCGTCACCGCCAATATGAATGTATTCGGACGGGAAGATGTCAAGTACTTCTGTGAGTACATCTTCTAAAAATTGATATGTTTTTTCTTGTCCTGCACATAGCACCAAGTCTGATACTCCCCAGCGGGTTCCAACTTCATATGCTCCATTTGTACAACCTAGTTCTGGATAAGAGGCGAGGGCGGCTTGCATATGCCCGGGGAAATCTACCTCAGGAATGATGGTAATATGACGGTCGGCGGCATACCGAACAATTTCTTTTAATTCTTTTTGAGTGTAGAAACCACCATGTGGTCTATGATCATAGATGTCTGAGTTTCTTCCAATAACCGTTTCTTTACGTATAGATCCTATTTGTGTTAGCTTAGGATATTTTTTGATTTCAATACGCCATCCTTGATCCTCGGTCAGATGCCAGTGAAACCGGTTCATGTTGTGTAATGCCATCATGTCAATAAATGTTTTTACTTCGTCTACGGTAAAAAAATATCGGCCTACATCGAGCAAGGCACCACGATAGCTGAATCGGGGATAATCTTTTACTTCAACGGCAGGCAGTATTATATTGGTATTCGCATTGACAGGAAGGGACTTACGTAAGAATTGAATACCATAAAAGATGCCTGCTTCGGTGGAAGCGGTGATCTTTACTTCATTGGCAGAGATAATAATTTGGTAGGCTTCCGGATTATTATGCTTCTTGTCTAATGATAGAGAAATGACACTTCCTTTATTGCTTTGAGTCGCAATGGGAAATTTTTTCCCTGTTGCAACTTGTAAGTAGTTAGCGAGGAATTGTGCATTCTTTTGCATTTTCTTATTATTTGAAGGATAGAGTATCGTTACTCCTGCTTCCAAGAGAAACGGAGAATCTTGTATGGGAATAATTTCCTGCGGAAGCGGAATGACACGGTAATTAGCCGTTTGTCTCACTTCTGTCTCGTTGACTGCATAAACTTTATTGACCAAGCACAAGCTTACTAATAAAATGATGTATATTTGTTTCATTACGCAATTATTGATGTTATTTGGACCCTAGTTTGACATTGATGTTTTTATTATCTTTTATGTCAATAGTTTCTAGTTCATAGCCTTTACATTTAAAGATTAATTGATCATCCGAAAGCGCTTTCAATGTATATGTTCCTTTTTTGTCAGTAATGGCTAGTTCCTTTCCGGTGTAAGCGGAGCAAATAGAAACATTTTCTATAGGCGTGGCTTGTACATCACGTACAATACCGGAAATCTTGATTTCCTTGCCAACAGGTTTCTTACGTACGGGGACAACCTTGTCAACTGTGAGTTTTGAAGATGTACAATCTCCTACTGTGATATACAACGTATGTCGGATATCGTCCGAAGCAGTTCCTATTTCTATCTTAAAACTTCCTGGTTCAAAGAAACGATTGCCTTGTTCATCGGTCAGTGCCAGTTCACTTGTAGGGATACGGAGTACTATTTCTTTTGTTTCTCCCGGAGCAAGCAAAGGTTTGGAAAAAGCTTTCAGTTGGCGGACAGGTGTAACCACACTACTCACAAGGTCACGTACATAAACCTGTACAACTTCCTTTCCTGGAAATTCTCCGGTATTCTTGATTTGCACAGACACTTGTATTGTATCTGTTTCTTTATATTGTTGTTTATCTGTTTTGGCTGTTTCATAATTAAAAGTGGTATAGCTCAAACCATGTCCGAAAGCCCATAGGGGGGTGGGAGACGAGAATACATAGTCGCGTCCGGGCTTTCCGTAACAACCGGGCTTCTTATAATAACCTTTGTCGGAAGGTAAATGATTATAGTAAGCCGGTAAGTGGCCTGTGCTTTTCGGGAATGAAAAGTTTAGTTTACCGGAGGGGTTCACTTTTCCGAAGAGAATATCTGCAAGAGAACTTCCTGCTTGTTCTCCTGCATACCATTGGGCAAGAATAGCAGGTATGTTGTCTTTCTCCCAAGGAATGGCAAAAGGTTTGCCAGCTACAAGCACTAATACTATAGGTTTGCCAGTAGCGGATACAGCTTGTATCAATTGGCTCTGGCATCCGGTCAGACTGATATCGTGCAGGTCTATTCCTTCTCCGGTGGTAGATGGAATGGAAGTAGGACGGATAAACCGTGTGCTGGAACTTCCACAACAGAGAATAACGACATCGCTTTGGCGTGCTATACGTACCGCTTCGTCAATCCGGCTTGTGTCCATAGAAACAAGATCACATCCGTAGGCGTAATTTACCTTGATTTTATTTCCCACCCATTCTTTGATGCCTTGTAAGGGAGTGACTCCGTCTTTATTGTCCTTACTCCAACTGTAATCACCAAATTGTACCTGATCGGCATTTGGCCCTATTACAGCTATAGAACCCAGCTTGTTGATATCAAGGGGTAATAATCCACCTTTATTTTTTAAGAGAACAGTGGACTCGTCTGCTATTTCACGGGCTAGTTTTATCTTTTTAGAATCGTGGATTGTTCCTGCCAATCCATCTGTATGATAAGGATTTTCAAAAAGTCCGAGTTCTATTTTTACTTGTAGGACACGACTGACTGCCTGGTCTATTACTGCCATACTACAGCGCCCCTGTCTGACGGCTTCCACTAGTGCCGGATAACAGTTGCTGGAAGCTTCTACATCCAAACCGGCAGTAAGGGCAAGTATGGCAGCTGTTTCTTTATCCTCGGCCACATGGTGAAATGATTTTAACATATCTACGGCTGCCCAGTCGGAATATACCAGCCCTTTAAATCCCCAACGGTCGCGTAGCAATTCTGTCATCAGAAATTTGGAAGCGGAATTGGGGATGCGGTCACGTGAATTGTAGCTTGACATGATTGCTTTCACATTGGTGCCTTTAACTATCATCTCGAATGGTTTTAAATAAATGTCAATCAAGTCTCGTACACCGCAATCCACAGATGCCAGATTCAACCCTCCTACAGGAGCACCATGAGCACCATAATGTTTGAGCATGGGAGAGATATGATTATTCAGGTAACCTTTGGTTTCTGCTATGCCCATTTGTGCACAAAGCCAGGGGTCTTCTCCGTAAGATTCTTCTACACGCCCCCAACGAAGATCACGGACAACATCAATGCAAGGCGCTAATACCTGCCGGATACCGGCAGTATGTAGTTCTTCACTGATAGCGCATGATTTGCGGTAGGCAAGTTCAGGGTTGAATGTACTCCCTAAAGCGATGTTCTGTGGAAAAATGGTGGCTCCATCTTGTGCCATGCCGTGTAGCGCTTCTGTAGTGATGATAACAGGTATGCCCAATCGGGTTTCTTCCACCATATATCTCTGTAATTTCATAAAATTGTCACGGCAGTTTTCACTGTATAAAGGAAGTCCCTCTACAAAACCGAAACTCATGTTCTGACAGAACGTCTTGACTTTTTCTTTATTCAATTTTTGTCCGTCGAATACATTCTCTGAATGGATGTGTCGAAGTTGAGCCACTTTTTCTTCCAGTGTCATGCGCCCAAGCAGGTCTTGTACCCGTTCCTCGGTGGATAGGGTCGGGTTCTTATAAGGAAGTGTTTGTGCCTGTAACTGTATGTTGGCAAAACTGAATAGAAGTAAGCATGTCCATAAAGTTATCTTTCTCATATTTACTATTTATAACTGATTAATTCATTAAGTATTTTCTCTTTATACCAAGGGTCATTAATTGATTTTAATTGTCGTCCCAGTTCTTTTAGTTAAATCCATGGCGGAGTTCTTTGGGTGTATAGGCATCCCATACTTCTTTTTTGTTTTCTACATAGTGTCCCGGATTATTCGGGTCATTAGGAGTTGGCATGTCTAAATGGTACTTACCAATATAGGCACAGTCGTATCCTGCCTGGCTGAATACGTCTCCTATGGTTGTAGCCGCAGGATTTAAGGTGCTTTGGGGAGAGCCGGTATTACAATTGACAGGGACGCCATTTTTGTTGGCGGAGTACATTCCGGTCATAAGCATTGCCCGGTGTGGACTGCTGACAGGATTGTTACTTTGTGCTGATGTCAGAACTAATGACTCTCGGGCGAATTGATTGAGGTTGGGGGTAATAGTGGGATCTCCTTTTGAATTCCGGTATTCCGGGAAACCTTTTAGGTTCCAAAAGCCACACGCGTCATTTTGGTATTGATCCGGAAAAACGTAAATGATGTTGGGGCGAACGGTCTGATTCGTCTGAGAGAAAGCCATTGTTGAGGTTATTAATGATAATCCACTTATAATATAATTGAATTGCTTCATTACTTTTTTATTTATTATTGATTAATATGTCCATTGATAAACTCCTGAAAACAATCTTATTTACCTTTCTCTGAATGATTCAAAATATTTTCGTTTTTACCTTTTCTAATTTTGGTTCATTCTAGTATTCGTTCAATTAATTATGCAATGATGTTACAAACATAGAGGTTTGTTTGGGAAATGGTGGATTTGGTTATTCATAATGTAGCTTTTGAGGGTACGGTTGTCATATACGTTTAGAAAGTACTTAAACTCCCCTTGAGATGAACTCAAAAGGTTGGTATTTGGATGTGGAATAGGGTTTTCTTTTGTATAAGTATATCGTAGAACTTTATGATATAGCTTTTCTGTATGAAAAAACATAATAATTTATTGTTATAACAGAGAAAATGACAATTCTTAAAAACGGAATATTTAATCATTCAGGAAGGTCGTTAATTACATGGCTTGACAGAGAAGAATGGAATATGCAGGGCATTTGTAAATAGGAAATTTTCTTTCTCTAGTTTTCTTGGTATATATTAGATCTATTGTAGCATATTAGCGTGTTTGTTAGCTGTTTTGATGATAAAATATGAGAAAAATAGTCATCTTGTCACTTTTGTCTTTTCGGAATTATAGAGTAAACTAGAGAAAAAAGACTTTTAAAAAACTCTTTTTCGCCTTTCTCACCGACGAACGAAGTGTTCCCCGGTGT
>ENA-UONV01002076-UONV01002076.1-human-gut-metagenome-genome-assembly--contig:-CS4-NODE-2076-length-15524-cov-6.799211_pt1 | contig 15524 bp, 11 predicted proteins | sample MGYA00242461_ERZ724008 | MGnify/ENA metagenome assembly ERZ724008 | reverse complement strand
AAGTCCGTCTGGTACTCCGTCAAGCACACGTCCAGCCCGTTCGTACCGTCGTAGGCGGTGGACTGGTAGTAGACGGTAAGGGGGTGTGCAGACAGGTGTGCTTTGAACTCTTCAACTGTTGAGCAGGCTAGATCGGTTACGATAATATCCGCCGTGTAATTCAAATAAATTCCGTTTTTGGTGCCGATTTCAGGAGATTTCAACGTTGGGTAGGAATCAGACAAACCGTTCACAATGCGTTCGGAAACTGGGGTTAGGAAACTATTTGGCTTTGACGAGGATATATTCCAATTCTCCGTCCCATCCAGCACAATCCGTTTATCATAGACGCTCTTAACTCGTGTCCGGCACACGTCCCTCACATCGCCAACTTTACGCAGCGGGCGCGGAATCGGAAGAGTTGTCACGCTGCCCTGATAGGGTTCGTAGGGCATGGCTGTGCTGCCGAGGTTGAGCATGGGATAAATCGTGTGATTTACAGTATCTCCGTTCTGGACTTGCAGTGTGGCATAAAGAATATTGCTATCTTTTTGCTTGGTGAGGATTCCAGACGCGCCTTGGCCCCTATCAACAATCACATTCCGCGCAAATGCTCCCTCGGCTGTTTTTTCGTTGATAATTACTTTCACCAGTTGTATAGCACCCGATACAAACACGGTCTGGTCCAACATTGCACGGTCGAGGCCGTCCGCAAAGTTATAAGTCGCTATACCGCCCGTGGCCGTACCAGAGACCGTAATGCTGCCATTGGAATTTGGCGTAAAGGTCACGCCGTAGATTGTTTTTGTCTCCGTCGCCATCGGCAGCAGGTTATTCCCGCACACCTGCACCGAATCCACACCCGTAAGCGCCACCGGAGCCTCCACCGTCCCGCCCTGTGCGTTCTCACCGTAGGCTGTGATGGACGCGATACGCTGCGCGCCAGCATATTCAACTGTCACAGGCTCTCCACTATACACAGCGGCGGCACTATTTGCCATATTGGCCACCTGTACAACGTTGCCGTTTTCATCAAGCGTAGCGATACCATTGGGTTGGGCGGCTTTTTTGCCAGAGCTTTCAATCGTACCATCGTCAGCTATTTGTAAGATATCACCAGCTTCACCTGTTACAGTGATAGAGGAAGCACTAGTAATTCCAATAACGACAAATCGTGTACCGTCATATAAGCACAACACAGGGCTATTAGCAACAAAGTCGCCAGCATCTACTGCTTTAAGTACACCATCGGAACCATATTTCATAACATCTTTATTCGTGGTTCCGTTAATATTGATTTGTACAGCACCAGTGTTCTTTTGATTTAACGAAAGAACAATAAGTTGTTCGTTTTTATATCCGGGATAGTTCGCTACACTAGCAGTATATAACGAACCAGCAGAATATGTGCCTTTTACAACAAATGCCGATGGTGTAGCATTTATTCTATCAATAGCATCAGAATGTTGTTTAAGCACAGTATCTATAACATAAAAGTTACTTGTACTCTGACTGCCAGCGGTGGCAACACGGAAATCCAAGAACCTTACATCAGTGTCAGTGCTGCTATACACTGAAAAGCTATAATTCGGCGTTGTAGCCATTTAACCACTCCTTTTTTATTTCTTTACCATGTCGCCTTTATTTGTGGCAATAACAAGGTGCGGCTTTTATAATTGTGAAGATTATGACATAATAAAATCCAATTCTCCAAGCGTACTACCGTCCATCTCACCAAGCGTTTTTGGGTCTAGTTCACCAAGTAATCTAAATCTACCAACTAATGGCTGTGCTGTTATTTTCAACATTACTGGTATGGTTGTGGTAGCCTTGACAAGCATTTTCATACTTGCTACAATATTGCTTGTCATGGTAATAGTAATGAGATTTGATACTATCGACTTGAAAGAGACAATTAAATTGGTTTTTATCGGGGTAACTTTATTTGCCATTAACATTCTAAGTTTGACACGATTAGCTACTACTGAAAACAAATATTGTGTCTTAATAGTAACCTTTGACAGCAACTTAGCTTTCAAAGAAGATATAATCTTTATTGTGTTGATGTTGTTGAACAGCAAAGTTACCAGCCTAGGAAACGTAGCTGCTATTATTGTGAATGAACGCTTGGCATTGGCATATATTTTGAACGGCTTCATAAAATCGCCTCCGTTCTAGAATTACACAAGCTGAATCTTCATTGAGTTAATAGCAAATAAAAGAATCGTAGCTGTCTGAACCGTTCTAGGAGTAGTCAAAGCATCGTAATAAAGTATGTTGCCACCGCCTGTTGTAGCTGAATCAGCAATAAATACATGTGTGATAGTTCCCCACGCCGTTGTGCTTTCTGGGAACTCAAACTGTACCTTATTCTGTACGATACCGCCAGTAGAATCTGTGAAGTTTGTTTTGTTATTTGTGACTGCTACTCTCTGGTATCCGCCACCAGTCGGCTCTGTAACACCAGTACCAGCCGCATTTATAGCAGTAGTAGAAAGCCCAATATAATACGTACCGTTCGGCGTAAACGATGTAGAGCCAAACAGATAGTTATTGAGTCTATTGGCCTGATAAGTTGTAATAGCCAAAGAAATCACTCCTTAGTTTATTTATAGGTTATAGTATATGGGCTAGAGCAATACTAACCCATATACTGTGAAATATTTACTTTCATGCTCTGATTTTTGGAATAATTGTGATAACGCCCTGCTGATATACATACTCGTCGCCTTTGTAGTCTACAAGAACAGGCTGTTGTATGAATTTACCAGACAGGTTTTCAGTATTTGAACTGCTAAGTTTTACAACGAAGTTATTACCACCGAATATTTCTCCCGGCAAATCTAAAACGGCTACGTCGGGTTGCCCTACATAACACAGTCTCCAACGCGCTGTTGAACTGCTCAAATCCAAAGGAGTTCCGTCCTTATAGAAATAAGAAAATTCAAGCGTTTCAGAGTCGCCAGCAATCATGGCAAATTCACCTAGCTGATTAACTTCTATACAGAATACGCCATTAGCCATAAAATTAATCAGGTGCGGGAACTCCGTAGCTTGCTGCGGAGCAGAGCACCTGCCTCCTTTCTGTAATGTAGTGCTTTGCGCACTCTACCAACTTTAATTTCTTATAATTAAGCTGCTCGTTAATTTTTGTACCATCTAACATGCGTATTGCAAAACGTCCGTCTATTCGTCTGCCAAAAATAAAACACTCCTGATTTTTATACAAAACCTTGTCAAAAAGTCTGAAGCCGAATACTGTATGCGGAGCCTGATTGAGCTTGCGTGCGCCACCTTTATTTATAGTGCATTTATGTATCTGCCTGTTGTGACATCGTACTTTTTTGAGCTTATATACTGTACCGTCAGACTGTGCTTTAGGATTGCCGCTTATACATCTTGCGTCAATGCAGTGCTCCTTGGGAAGCTGATTCTTTATACGGATGTTTTTGGTAATATATCCATATGTGAGTTTTACTTCTATTCCAGACGGAATATACATTTCTTTGAGTTTGTTGTAGAAGGTCCATCGCATGATTCCCATGAACGCAGCATCCTTAAATGACATACCACGCTTTATCTTTTCTGGGAGCTTAATGTTTCCCTTGTGGTATTGACTGTGACAATACTCACAAAGCGTTATGAGATTATTTGGCGCATCTCCACCGGTTTTACGGCTTTCGATATGATGTACATTAAGGATTTTGTCTTTCGACTTACCTTTGCAGCACTGACATGTATGATTGTCTCGTGATAATACATATTCCCTGACATTCCAAAAACCAGATTGTTCACCATTCTGGTAATCAACTCCTTCAGGACGTTTAATGCCCTCCATATCTGCCTTTAGTTTTTGTAAATCAAAAGATGCTACTTCAACAATAATCTTGGATATTGGAAGCATTTTTGTTACCTTTGAGACTGTCGTAAGGTGTGTATCAACCTTATTTTGTACGGATGGTGCTAACCAGTTATCCTTACGCCTGCGGTTGTCAAATCGTGGTTTGCGGTAACGTGTCTTTCTGTTGCGTCTACTACGGCGCTGTTCGCGCCTCGTGGACAAGAGCTTTACTATGTCGTTACGAAGTTCAACTTCGGCTTCGTACATAACATCTTTTTCTGTTGTAGCGGACAGGCCGATATGCTTACTACCAGTATCCACTCCTAAAGTAATTTCCTGTGTATAAGAACCTGTCTCATACAACAACTGTATCGTAAACGGACATCTGCTAATGATTTTCGCCCTGTCTGTTTTTAGAAGAACACGCACTTTCGCATGGTTCTTTGTTGGCATTAAGAGCTGTCCGTTTTGATTTAGCACATAGACCATGCGCATTCTCCTTTCAAACCCCTGATAGGGTTTAATTACTCGCCTCGAAGGGCGGTTGTCGTACCATCGCCAATGTTATCGGAAGGTTTTAAATCAGCAACACTGTTCCTATACCACAGAACTGTTTAATCACTGAACGTAGAGCAGGGAGCTTGGTACTACACCCCAAGGTACCTATATATTCTTCCATAACGCATTCAGGCTACTCACTCTAGGTTGTTATCAAACCTCCACGGCTTGCCGTGAGGTATTAGTGAGTGTATTCTCCCTCTTTCAAGTCTGGCTCCTTTAGTTGATAGTTGTCGCATTCGACAAACAGTTCTTCAATAACATTCATAACACCAGCGACAATAGCGCAATTCTGTTTGCCGCTTACTTGAATAGTGTTAAGAGCATTATATATAGATTGCAATTTTTCTTTCATTTTCCGGTTCCTCCGTTATAATATAGTCAATAAAATTGAAATTTCAAGGACGCGCAGCAAGCTGGACTAATAGAAATTTTGTGTCAAATATAGTTTTACAACCGCTTCCAGTTGTGACATATGTTAATTTCAAAGAACAAACATTTGAAGTTACATACACAAACTGTATATCATCAATGACAGGTTCAGTTGGTGCGTGGGTTATTAGCGGTTGACAACAAATCATCCGCTTACAACCCAACCAGAACCACCATATGTAAGTCCTACAACTACTTTTTCTTCGGAATATGTTGGTGTGCCGCCTGAACTTATGCTGGAAACATATCTAATAGTATGTGTTTGTATGCCGGTCACAAAGGTCGTAAAGCTCCAACCAGCAGCTCTACCTTGAAATTTCAAATTTGTGAGGTCAAGGTTGGCAATAGTAGCATTCGTAGCATTAAGTTGTTGAATCGTAGCGGCGTTAACGGCCAGTGTGTGTACGTTTGCTAACTCCACATTCATTTCATCCACAAATGCTTTTGTGGCGTATAACGTATCTAGCTTTGCCGATGTAACAGAACCATCTTGGATATTATTTGTTTTAATTTGGTCGCCAAGGTTTGAAGCATAAATACGTCCATTAAACGTAGCAGAACTTGGTGTCCAAGAAAGTAAACTCAATTTACCATATCCATTAGACGCAATATAGTCGCCACTAGCTGTATTATACAGTCTATCAGTTCCTATTTGCCATCCGCCAATAGAACCACTTGTGGCAGTTATTTGGCCATTAATCACGAGGTTTCCATTCGTGTCAACATAGAACTGATTGGCCCAGTTAGAACTCGTATTCGGCCTTGTCTGTATGCTGATTCCATCAGTTGGATTCAACTTAATTTGACTTTTACCGTTGTCTGATACAATAGTAAAAGAAGCATTATTGAGTACAGCACCGTTGGAATCCAATACGAAATTGTTATTATCGTTGGTTATCTGTAATTGATTACCAGCGATAAGTTTTCCCACAATTGCGTCTGCAACTAAAAGAGACTGCGCTTTATATATTGATATGTCAGACAAGCTGTCAATCTTGGTGCTAAGAACTTTTTTTATTCCATCAAAATTGACATTATATACCTCTATTGAGTTACCAATTTCTTGACAAGATAAGTCCTTATATGTGCTTATATATGTATTTATTATACTGGTTGATTTTTCTTTATTGTTTAAAAAAGTATCTACCGCTTCTTGTGTTTTAAGTCCGCAAGAATACACATAGTAGAAATCATCTGTTATAATTATTGTATTTTTATCATAATTATTACTATGTGAATATGATTCGGAAATTATGTTGTTGTTCGACGTATATATTACAAGAAGCTCAAACTTGTATTTTGAACTTCTGAATAATTTAACGATATTTTCTACTGGCTCGTTTAATAGGATATTCTTTTTGGCTTTTAAACACGTTGAAAACTCACCCGATAGAAAATAAAGTTTATTATTAAACACAAACAACTTATCAAACTTGTCTTTTGCTCTAATATATGTATTACCAACAGGAGTACAAGAGGCCGTGTCTGACGCTATATATAAACTATCTTTCCCCTGATATACTATTGAGCAGCTCAAGCACAACCCCTCCAATCCTCTAAAATAATATCAGAGAACACCTTATCTGATTTTAACAATGTATTTATCTCTTCTTCAAGCACATTTATATCTGGCAACAAGTGACCGCTTCTAATTCTCAGCGTTTTCCATCCATACCCCTGTAACACCTTATCTCTTTTTATATCCGATTGCTGGTCTGTATGCCAGTACCAACCATCATACTCTATATCTATTTTTGAGCCATCTTTATATAGCGCTATATCAATACTAAAGTTTTTGTATGGTTCATTTAATTTTACATCATATCCTAAATGTTTTAAAGAATTGTACAAGGATTTTTGCTGAGAAGAACATTTTTGGGTTGAGTTATTCAGAAAACTTTTTTGTCTTTTTTCTATTATTTTGTCTTTCTTTTCTTTTGGCATCTCTTTCCATGAAAGTTTTATCTTGTTGTTAAATTCTGGCACCAGCATTGCATTTGGAACACCATATCTGTCCATCATTGTATTTTTTACTTTTTGATAAACGCTTTCTGTAAAAGAATGAGTTTGCCCATACCTTTTCAAGTTTGTATTTTTTGTTTTTTCTATAATGACTGGGGATTGAGCGGGGTTGTCAAACCCATATCTTTCGTTATTTGTAATTTTACTTTTCTTTGATTTACACTCATAACACACGTCCATATTTACAGACTTTCTTTGTGATAATACAGCTTTATATGGACGCTCAACGATTTTGCCACAACAATCACATTTTATCAAAACTTTGACATGACTGCCTGCGGTCAAGTCCTCTACTTTAACCGAAATTATGTCTTTGTTATTACAGCTATATCCTTTTTCTCTATATTTATACATGTTATTGGGTGAAATAACAACGTCAACATTTTGTGTTATTATCATCGTTATTTCACCACCTTTAACGATATTGCGTCCGCTACAAGTCCGAAAACGTTCTGCCCATTGAGATTTATTTGCCCCAAAGCAAGTCCTGCCGTTTGCCAGTTGTTGCTTGTGAACGCAAGAGTATTGGAAGTAAGCCACACTTGGTTAGGGCTATAATCTCCATTATCTGTCTGGTTTCTTCCGCGCAACCCATTCTGGTTAATAACAATTTCTTGGTTTGTGGCATTAATAACGTTGTTCTTTGAAGTATCAAGAGCAGAATTGATAAACTCCGAAACAGTGTTGTTCATTCCACTGTTTACATATTCGCCCCATTTACCAGCATCGAATTTGACGCTAGAACCCGCCTTAATAGCATCACCAAATAAATCTCTAAACGTATACGCACCAGAATCCAGTCTATAACGATTACCGAATACTAATGAGAAGTTTGTGGGGTCGTCAAGTTGAACATTGAGTTCAAGTAAGACTGGTGTTATACGTTGTCCTTCGTCTTTTTCAATATTGACAATACACCCGAGTTCAAGTTGTGAGCTGAACTTCTGAAATTCTTTTAAGAATAAGAAGTTTACACTGTCGACTGTGAATTCAAAACGTGGCTGTGCTACTCTTGAAAGTACATATTGTCCTTGTGTATACAAAGACATCGCTACGTCTTGAATTTCACTATTATCCATTTCAGTCGTTGTAATGAAACTCTCATTTTGATATGTGTTTTCAATAGTATATGTTTTGAGTTCATTGTATTGTGCTTCTGTGAAGTTATTTGCGAAAGACAAAGAGTCGTTAATTTGCTTTAAGGAGTTGTTTATGGTTTCAAGTTCGCCATTTATACCAGTAATCTTGTTCTCTTGCGCTGTTACAGCCGCGTTAGCTGCGTTTAACTCATTAACTTTGGCAGTATATTCAGGTGTATTCTTGAGGTCGCCTTCAATCATAACCTTTACAACGCCCTCAATTGTATCTCGCTCTGTTTTTAAGTCCGCTAAATCAGATTTTGCCGTTACTAACTCATTGTTTTTATCTTTATATTGAGTCAATAGGGTGGCATATTGTGGTTGCTTTGCTGTTATAGCAGCCTCCCACGCTTTAATAGCATCTATTAAATCTTGATTCATCCACTCAGTCGTAGCAAAATAACTATAATCATATATTGTGTTGCTACCAAGCGGGTTTACTGCGGATATGCCAAGATTATTACCACCATACACACTCAAAGCAGTAACAATTTCATCTGATTTTTCAGATATGTCAATGTTTTGAATAAGGTTGTTGTAGCTTAGTATAATATCGGTGTTCTTTATTAGATTCTGTAATGTGTATGCGGATACTGTTCTGGTAAAAGAATCAAACAAGAACACACATTCATATGAGTTTTCAACATCATTCATCAAAAACTCATATACCGTACTATCTGGAATCTCAAATGTGCGATACAGATTCCACAAATCAGCATCAATTTGTCCGATTGTCCAGTTAGACGTTGAAAGAATCTTGCCCATCAAGGTATTTTCAACGTTGAATGGGTCATAGAATTTATAAGTTCCATCAAATAGATTTAACTTTTTAAACGCAAGTTCTGTTTCCAAAGAATATGCTGTTACAGTTTTCTGTTTAACGATACCATCATCAGTTTCATTTACTTCAGTGATTAAGAAGTATCCAATATCATCAATCAGGATTAGTTTTTTGCTTAGAACTCTGTCATAATATGGAAATACTTCTCCATCAATCAAATATGGAATTGTTATATGGAACTCCGACATTTCGTTGAATCTAAGTGAGAGTTCATGCGTATGACTTTGGTTCAAAAAACAGATTTGCTCTTTATTTGGATTACACAGCCTTATCACATAATTCTCGTGTTCTCCAAAATAATTGAATTTTTGTAACATGATATCCTCCTTTCTGGTTATTATCCGCTTACTTTCCTTGCGTTCTGATAGTCTATTGTTATATTGTCTACACTTCCGATAACTTGTAGCTTATTGAGGCCGGGAACCAGTCTGGGGAGTATACCAGTCATATTTCCAACCCTCAGTAACCCCGTGCTAGATGTAATCAAATACCTACTACTATCTATTGTGAGTGTTTCGTTTGGGGAAAGCCCCTTAAAAGTACACCCTTTGTTACCGTCAGTCTGATTAAGTAACTGAAATTTATCTTCAGAACTAGATAATGTCACTGTGAATATAGGCAACATATAATAATTATCGTCTGATATATTATTGAATGTAAAAGTACCTTCAACATCAAATGGGCCATAACTAGCTGACTTTGGATATTCCCAAGCCCACGGAGCATCACATGTAACATCACATTTAAAAGTATAAGCAAAGTTTCCCACAGTTGTAATTGTGGGGTTATTCAATATACAATTGAAATATACAGATTCCATGTCGCATTGCATTATTTGTAACTTTTTATATGAGTTATGTCCAAACAACCATTTTTGTATAGATTGTTGCTGCAATGCGTCAACGGGTGTTAAACTAGCAAAACTTAGGCTGAATGTTAGAACGGGTGTCTGTTGTACACCAAAGAAATATGGTTTTGCTCTCCTGTATATTTCTTGCGTGTATGGCTCAACAGAGTTAGAGCCGGTATTTTGTAACACACCGGCTCCTCCCTCACTAATCAAAAACAGGCCGTAAGTTTCACTTGGGATTCCGTCAAAAACGAATGACCTAGCCCAAAATGACATTAACCCACCACCTTAGATTGGAACGACACTTGTGTTCCTTTTGTATCCTCCTCTAAACATCGTTTGGTTAATTTGCTTGACAACATCTTTAGTAATATCCTCAATTCTTGGAACAACAGAAGAATCAAGATTCCCCTGTACTTCAATATTAAGAAGATTTCCAAAGGACATTGAGCCAAGACTACTCGCACCAGTCGATACAATATCTGGAAGAATTTTATTCATAAATCTATTTTGCTGTTCTTTTGTTATGAACGCCTCACCTTTGAGCGCCTTTATAAATTCCTCATTACCTTTAAGTCCACCAACGAATCCGGCGTCTAAGCCAGTGTGATAAGGTTTAACACCATACACCAGATTCTTCTTTGTAATACCCTCAAATTTTTGCCAGTAATAGTTTTTAGGGTCGGGAATATAGCCCCACACCCTTTGCGCCTCTTCAAGGCTTAACGCGCCGCTAATAGGTTTCGTTGTACCAGTTTTATAAATATAATATTTAGGAGTTCTATCAACGACTGGACTGTTTGCCGGACGCATAGCGGCCATACCAACGCCAGAATTTCCAGAGCTAGGGCTAGATGGTGTATAGCTACTGCCACCACCCAAAGAAGCGGCTCTACTTGCTGACTCATAAGCCCTGTCACACGCCTCTTTATACTCGTTGACTTTCCCTATCGCACCGTTCCATGCATCAAGGACGGTTTTGTCCAGACTATCGCCGTAGGCTCTATTGTATTGAATAAGGTCATTGAACAACGCTTCGCTGCGTTCATTGATAAGACGAATTGCTTCCGCTGTGATTTCGCCAGTCTTATCGAGGTATCTATCAATTTCGTCAATTTGCCCGTTGATATATTCCTCAAAACGCCGTTCTTCTCTATCAAGAGCGTCTTTTTGCTGGTCGATAGAGTAATCGTGCTGGTAATCCTCTAAATCACGTTTAGCTTCGGCCAGTTCTTCTTCAAGTTCAAGGCGCTTCTTTGTTCCCTCAGCGCTTGTGTCGAATTGAAGTTCTGCTATTTGAGCCTCAAGAGAAGAAATATTCTTATTTTGGTCCTCGACTTCGCGTTTATGGTTGTATTCGTCGTCTTGTAAATCAAGTAAATCTTTCTGGGCATCAATAACCTTTTTATAACCATCAAGCTGCTCTTTAAGAGCTTCTTTTTCTAGCTCTTTTTTCTTTTTGAGCATTTTGATTGTCATTTGCAATAAGTCATTATATGCTTTTTCGGCTTCGCTTTGTTGCTTAGATGCAGAACCACCAGATTTTGCTGCGTCTTTAGCAGCAGAACTTATTTGTTTATATCCGTCAAGCCTTAATTTTATTGATTCATCATATACGTTATTAAGTCCCTGAATAGCATTGTTATAAGAGTTTACAACATTCTTCAAAGCATTAAGTTCTGAGGTGGGCAGAAGTGAGCCACCATCTGGCTTTAACGCTCCGTTAGCCGCCTTAATAACGTTGTCCATCGTCAATGCCTGCGATTTATAGAACTGTGCCCACATCGACGAAACTCTTTGAAGTAAATCGGTTTCTATCTTTTCTTTTGACTGAGCATATGTGCCATGATTGCCAATATCAATACCGTAATCAGCGGCAAATTGTTGCATTAAAGCAGAATCCATTGTAGACAACAAACTATAATAGTTTTGCTGCATTTTCAATTTGTTTATGATATTAGCATAAGCATTTGCTTCGTCATCCTGATAGGCCAACCGTAATTCTGCCAACACATCTTCTGTTGAGGCAAGCCCAAGAAGATAGTTTGTTACAGCTTCATTAAGCGTAGGATATCTTGAAACAAGTTCATCTAGGGTTTCAATTGAAATAACTCCAGTGTTTGCTACTTCTTCATTGACAGATATAAGGTTATCATATGCGGATTGTAAGCCAGAAACCTCCGATGTAATTCTGATTAAGTCATCTCCGGTTTCGCCAAGCTCATTAGCAACATTGCCCATTGCTTCTGACAGAGCTTCTGCTGTGATTCCAGCTTTCTCCATCATTTCAGCGAGTTGTTTATCAGTGTCAGTTAGTTCTAGCCCGTAAGTGTTCGCTTCAGATATACGCTTGATGTGTTCAAGAAATACTTGACTTAACTCTTGTTGCCTCTCTTGTAATGCCTCGTATTCTTCAAGAGACTTGCCATTTGAGTTATTAAGTTGGTCTGTGACTTCCTTATATTCCTCAATATTGCCAGTAAGTTCCTCGATGGCCACGTTGTATTCAACAACCGGAGCTTTGTTTGGAATTGGCAGGCCCATTTCGTTGACAGGGTTTTGAGACGACATAAATGCCGCCTCTTTGGCTCTCGCCCAGAACCCTTCGCCGCCACGCTCAACATCTTTTGCCGCAGAATTATAAGTGTTCTGTCTATCACGTTTTTCTTGTCTTTCAAGAAGCGTTTCTTCAGCTTTTAATACTTCTAAATACTCTTTTTCAGCTTCTGTAAGTTGCTCAACTTCAGCTTTTTGTTCAAGGGCGTTTCGTTTATCACTTACTTCTTGAAGCTTAGACTGTGTTTCAGCAAGTATATCTTCGTATTCTTCTGTTGTCGTTATTAAAGCGTCAAACGCAGCAACAATAGCTGTAATCCCAGCCAATACAACTGCCACTTTGACAAACGGAGAAGCCCAAAGGGCTGCACCAGCTATATTTATAGCATCTTTACCTGCTAATACTCCGTCTTTAAACGCCGAAAATGTTGAAGTTAATACTTTTATGGTTTTATTTCCGCTACCAGCAATTTCAGAAAAAACTTTTAAAGCGCCCGACACTTTTTCAGTGTCTTTAGCTATATTTATGGCACTTTTAAGTTTTAAGAAAATAGCAACAGTAGCCAAAACAGCCGAATTGACTCCTCCAAGCTTATCTATAAGCCAAGATATTCCCTCTACAAGCCGTGTTATTGCTTTAATAACGAGGTTGATTACGTTTACAATTTCTTCGCTATACAACAAGTCCTCAACAGCGGCTTTTAGCTTGTTCAGGTTCGCTTCGATGCTTTCGAGATAAATCGACATCTTGTCCATAGCCATGCCTTCGGAATTCAAAGCCGTAGTTGACAATGTAACCGCTCTATCCCAGTTTTCCATCAACGTCAAGAATGTCTCACGCTGGCGCGTACCGGCGACACTTGTAGCAACCCAGTTTTGTTCTACGTTGTCAAGTTTCGTCCACTTATTAGCGAGTTCACTAATAACATCATACATATTACGGAACTCGCCACTAGAATCTCTAAGCTTTATATTAAGCCCGTTAAATACTTGTTCAACGTCGTTAAGAGGCTCGCCTAAGTCGTCTGTCATTTTACCAGCAGCAACGTTGGTAAGACGAGAAAAAATTGTTTTGAAGCTGTTACCGACAACACTAGCGCTACGCCTTGAAGCCTCAGAAACAGCGCCAACCATGCCAAGAAGTTGTTCAAACCCAACACCATTAACACGAGCCATGTTAGCGGTACTTTGGAGGGCAACAGCAAGTTCTTCAACGGAAGTAGCTGCAGCCAAGTCAACCGCCGACATAGCGTCAACAACATGCATTGCTTCATTTGCTTCTTTTTTGTACCCGTTAAGTGTAGAAGTAAGAAGCTCTGTCGCCTGTGAAGATTCGATAGCGCCAACTTTTGACAGAATCATTGAAGATTCAAGAAGCTGGTTTGTTTCGGCTACGCTCTTGCCTTGCCTCAGCCATTCCGCCGCTCCATTGGCAACTTCAGTAGTGGTTGCCCCAAGCTCTTTGGCCATTTGGCTATATTGATGTGCTAATTCAGCCGTTTGTTCAGCGCTTTCACCAGTAACCATCTGAACGTCAGTCATTGCTGTGTTCAATTCAATCACGGTATCAATAGATTGACGAATGGCTGTCGTCATGGCATTCATAGCATTATTAACCAAACCATAGCTCATAAAGTTATTAAAATAACCTTTAAAGCTGGATTTAAGTTTATCAACAAGCGTTAATTGCTCTTGGCCTTTGGTATTTGATTCAGCAATGGCTGTTTTTACACGCTGTTCCGCCAATGCTCTATTATTAGTTGCCTCTGTGAGAGCGTCTGTGCCAGTCATTCCTTTTTCGAGCAAGTCGAGCTTTGTTGTGAGCATTAATATTTCTTGTTTAAGCTCATTCACATAGCTTTCAACGGCCTGATTGGACTTTTGTGTGCTTGATTCAACAGATTTTTCTGCGTCGGCTAATTCAATCTTACGCTTTGTAATCTGTTTTAATACTCTTGAATATTCTTCTAAATCTTTAATACCCTGTTTTTCAGAAGCGACAGAACCTGCGGCCTTTGCTGTTGTAGATGATTCTTGAAGCCCAGAGGCCGCTTTCTTTTTAAGCTCATCAGTAGCGTTCGCCGCATTTGTAATTTCTGTTACTTGCTGTTTCCACAAGTTTACCTGCTCTTGAAGTGCGGTAATTGTTTCGCTACTGCTATGATAAGCCTGTGCTTTTTCAAGTTTTGTCTCAGCGACAGTTAAGTTTGACAATGCAACTTCAAGGTCGTCAAACGCTTTCTTTTGCTCAATAGCGCCCTGTTCTGTTTTGGCATTATCTAATTTATCAGAAAGACGTTGTATTGTTCTGTCGTCTGTGACATTTACACCAAAAGAAGATAAGGAACTTTCAGTCTTTTTAATTTCTTCTTCAATAGAATTTAAAGACGCTTCCCAATACTTCTTATATGTGTCAGCACCCGTCTTAGTGGCGTTATTTATATTAGTCTGCGTCTCAATGGCTGTCCTGTAAAGACTCTTTAGCTTTTTCTCAAGAGTGTCCATAGATTCTATATAGTCTATTGACACGGTTGGCTTAGACCACTGATTAGCAGAGGACTCTTTCTGCGTAACACTATATTTTACGCCATTCTGCGTAAAACCGGAAGTGAGAGTCTTTAATTTAGTAGCTTCGTCTATGGTTACTTTTAAGTTTCTTTGGAACTCCTTTAGAACACTATTATCAATTTGCGGAACAATTTTTAAATCAGAACTTTTGAATATTGTTTTGATTCTTTGTATATCCTTTTTAGCGCCGCTCTCGTCAATTCGAGAACCGAAAAGAATATCAATCCTTTTTGCCATTAACTCTCACCACCTTTACCTATTTAATTTAACTGATATTGTATTCTCAATAGTATCAAAATCTGGCACTTCTCTGTCGATTCCATCCAATGCCGCTTCTACTTCGTCAATTGTAGTTTGAATCATTCCAACAGGCTCGCGTTCATAGAGAAGTCGGCCATTAACATATGTATGGAAACCTGTTTCTTCAAAGCCCTCAATAAGTTCTTCAATAAACTTTTCGCCTGACCAAGTAGCATGTTTGCCCCACATACCACCGGAGGGAGGATACGCCGTAATCTTATCTAAATCAAAACCAACTTCTGCTTCAAAACCATCAATGGTTTTTTTTGTGGACGTTCCTCCGTTAAAACCGGGGCCAACAACAGAATTTAACAATTCCATTGTCCTGTCATAAACTTTTGGAGTGAAATCTCTATATATCAGTTCTGCGGTGTTCTTTTTTAGTCTTTAATATCTCAATAATATTTGATAACAGCTTTATCAATAATTTGAATAACG
>ENA-UONV01002069-UONV01002069.1-human-gut-metagenome-genome-assembly--contig:-CS4-NODE-2069-length-15566-cov-4.765199_pt1 | contig 15566 bp, 10 predicted proteins | sample MGYA00242461_ERZ724008 | MGnify/ENA metagenome assembly ERZ724008 | reverse complement strand
CATACTATATTATTTCATCATAGGCATTCTTTTTTAGGGTTAATAAATTCTTTTCCGAGCTCTTTTATTTTCATCTATATAGATCATATATTCTTCAATCCTGTATTTTAAACGTTTATCCGCAGTTATCACACGCAATATTTGCTCCAGATTCTCACCCCGCAGGAAGTCTCCGGTCAAAATAATATCCTCAATATTAGAAGAGGTTATGCAAATATTTACATTGAAAATACGTTCAAGCTGTTTGACTATTTCTTTCAGAGGAAGTGCCCTGAAATAATAGATCCCGTTTCTCCACGATGTATAATGGGCAATATCCACTGTACGTGTAGTCAAAGAATGATTGTGCTTATCATAATATGCTTGTTCGCCAGGAGACAGGAAGATTCTTCTTTTCTTGTCTTCACTCTGCACCTCGACTTTTCCTTCGGATAAAGAAACCTCAATCCAATCATCTTCTTCGTATGCTTTTACATTGAATCGCGTGCCCAATACTTCGACGTTAATCTGATTAGCCTTCACTATAAAAGGATGCTCGGCGTCATGAGCCACCTCAAAGAAAGCTTCTCCGTTTATTTCGACTTCCCTGTTCTTGGAGACAAAAGCATTGGGATAAGTGATTGTAGTTCCGGCATTCAAAATGACTTTGCTCCCGTCGGGTAAAGTGATTGTTGATAACATACCAAATGGATTAGACATCTCTATTTGTTGACTGTTGACTCGATTGAAACCTTCTTTATATGAAAAATAACCGGTCATTCCCAATAGGATTGCAATAGAAGCGGCCACAGTACTGATCTTTAAAAGCCGCCTGATGTACCGGCTCCTGTTTATCCGTTTATGAACTTCTTGCAAGATATAGGATTTCATTTCTTCTTCTTTCTTTTCGATTTCAGAAGAAAGTTTCATTTCACGAATCAACTGGCGGAAACTACTATTATCACCATTAGAATGACTCCAGTCTTCTAATGCCGCTTTTTCATGATCACTGATATCATGAATTAATTCATTTCGTAGAATATCAATAGGGTTGTTTTCCTCGCTCATAATTAATTGTTTCTAAACTGAGGAGTAAGCTTGATGGGATTTCATTTAAAAGAGATCCCGTATTTTTAAATTCTTTAACTAATGGAAGAGAAAAAGAAAGACCATAATAGAGAAAGAGTCAAGTCCGGATAATATGGTTTTATTTGCTTGATAATCTTTTCTATAGCAATTTTCATTTGTACGCGCACCGTATTTTCCGAGATGCAAAGTCTCTCTGCTATTTCTTTGGGTTTTAATTGCTCCTGACGAGCCATAAGAAATATCAAACGGCATTTCTCAGGCAATTCGCCAATAATCTTTCCCAAGAGCTGCTCCATTTCTTTATAAGAGATCTTATCATAGGGAGATTCTTCTTCTGTGATTTCCAGTTGGACAGGTAATTCATCTAATGAGACACGGTTTTGCCTGCCATTTTTCTTATTGTAACGGGTAACTTCGTTTCTTACGGATATAAATAAATAAGCTTCCAGGTTTTCTATATCCTTTAGGCGTTTGCGCGATTGCCATACTGCAAAGAAAACATCAGCAACTACTTCCCGACAAGATTCTGTGTCTTTCAGAAAATAGTAAGTATAGCGAAATACCTGGTCATAATACATCTCATAGAACATATTAAATGCCAATGTATTTTCCTCTTGAATCATTGTTAAGAGGCTATGAATATCTTCTGTGTCTTTCACCGATTCTAAAATCATTTTTTTCATTTCATACTATTCCATACAACTATTCAGGAATCAATGACTGAATCTGAGAGACAAAGATATAACTGTTTATCTTTGCCTCCAAATTTAATTTATGTGAATTCAATCGTCTGTGGATAGTATTCACTGAAAAAGACAGCAGATTCAGTGCTCTGTAATTCGATTATTTTATATATTTGTGCAGTCGTAAACACGACTATGATTTTACATATTAAAGAAAAAGCGTTTAGCTGATTCTTGTGCCAGAGAAAAGTCGAAATTATCTATACGCACATAGAACAGACTATACGCCTCACCGTTTATGCGGTAGGCGTTTCCTGTTTGTGCGTAAGGGCTTCGACTCCCTCTCTGGCGGATAGGCAAATGCTTACCGCTTTTTTTATGCTTATCAGACAACATTGGACGGGAGCAGTAAAAAACTCTTTTAACCTCAAAGGCAAGTCAAATCGGGTAGATGTGGATACCGGACGGCTGAGAAGCCGGAAACGTAACATAAATATGTTACTACTTGCCTTTGACAAAAGGAGGATAAGAAGTCAGACCTCCTCCATCCGTATCAACTCCCAACCGGAAAACTGCATCACGATGCAATGCAGCGTTGTCCCTTGGCACATCAACTGTACCTTAGGGCCTTCGGCATAGCGGTGAATTTGTGCTATGGCATCCTCCCACTGGGCTTCGCCTTTGGCGTCATAGTCCTTGGCAGGAAGATATTTTAACTCCAGAATGTAGCTGTGCTTCACTTCGGGATAACGTTGCAGGTCCGGCATCAGGAACATATCACAAAAGCCGTGGTTCAATTCCACTTCGGGGGCAGTAAGATAATAAGCATTTATACTAAGGTAGGCTTGGAAGAAACCCTGAATGTTACGCTCACCCTCAATCAAGCTACGCACGGAAGAATTCTCCTTGTAGTCATGGGCCATCTTCTCTAAGGCAGGGCGCCAATCGCCATCAAAGGCCATGTTATAGAAACTGCCTATCAGGTCGGTCAGATCGATGCGTTCTTTGCCTTGATACTGTTCCAACATATAATCGTAATACTGCTTACGCACGTTGTTGTTGGGGATTCCCAAGATGAGTTGCACCCCCCGAGTACCAATAATAGTTAACATACCATAGTAGAACAACAGACTGGGAAACAGTGCCGGATTAACCAAGTCTTTGGCAGGGAAAGATAAAACCAAGTCCGCTACAATCTGCCCATCCTCTGCAATACGACGGATCACACCCTTGCGATCCCCATCCAGATGGTCGAGATTAAGCAATTTCTTCATCTTACTGTAATCCGTGCGGGTATTAGGATCAATCATCTGTTTGGGAGAGTATCCCAAGTCTATTTTCTGCCTCAGATAATAAAGCACCATGTCGCAGTTGAACATCTTCGGATCACGGTTCAGGCTCTCTTCGGAGAAACAATAATTATCATACCACGGCTTTATCTCAGCTATCATTTCGTCAATGTCGCCCTTTAGTCGTTCACAATCTTTGTAATATTGGAACATCTGGCGTACATCCGTCTCGGAGAATCCCAGCATGGTATTGAATTGCTGCAGGGTGCTGATGTTCCAGCCGATATTGAACCCACTGGTCAGATCATCCAGTGTGACGGGACTAACTCCCATCATAAGGATACGGTCGAAAGTTCCCTTGAATTTTTTGAAAGCGTTACGGTAAAAACCGTCGGCATGGGTGAGGTTATGATAAATGTTTTCGCCATGCTCGTTCAGCACCACATTGGTGAAATTATCGTATTCATCGACAATGAGGTAAAGCGGATAACTGCGCAAGCCGGCTTCTCCCAATATCACTTGCAGCTTGGCCTCGAAAGTGGGGGCAGCCTCAAACTGCGTCCGGATATGATCGGAATAGAAGTCGTGGTATTTATTCATAAAGATGTTTAGCTCTCCGGTACAATAAATCTGGAAGTTTTCTTCCAATTGCTCCCGGCTTCCGCCCACCCGCGAGAAGTCAAACGACATAATCTGAAAGGTACCCCGCAACCGGGTAGGATGACTACCTATCCAGAGGTTGCCGAAAAGACGTTCGAATTCATCTTTCCGGGCAATGTCGTAATATGCGCTCATCATGCTCAGGAAGATGCTCTTGCCAAAACGACGGGGACGGATAAGGAACAAATAACTGGGCTGGTCTTCCAACAAAGGCAGATACATCGTCTTATCCACATAATACTGATTCTGTTCTATAACATCCACAAAGTTGGATACACCGTAAGGTATTCGCTTAACATCTTCCATATACAATCTGGTTTGCAGTAAATTCAACAACATTACAAAGATAGGAAAAGTTTCCGGTAATCGAGGAACGGGTATGCCGGATTTTATACGGTAGTATAAAAGAGGATTCTCCACACTGTTGAACACAATCCAACTCCTGATCCGCATAAATAATATAAGTTTCACAGGTTAAGCCGCCGCATCGCCACTTTTATCTCTTTTCGCTGCGACGGTTAAGGAAAATCGTAGTAAACACTTATTCTTTCCATCATGGAGTTTCTTTCTTTCCACCATGGTGGAAAGAAACATTCCCCGTGATGGAAAGAAAGAAACTCCATGATGGAAAGAATAAGCGTTCGGATGGAAAAGGCTAACCGTTGGAAGGGAAAAAGCATAGGAATGCCTAAGAAAGGAGTTAGCTATTGGAGGAAATTCATATCCATACCGGTTATGAATGAATTCACCACAGAGTACAATCGACTTGAAATCAGAATACATAAAACTTTCATCTTATCCCTTAACCCATCCAAACAATATATTCCGTATATTTGAAGAATGAATCATCAAGAAGATTGGCTAACTCTAAACAATCTGTAGTTATGAAGACAATATTACTATTTTTATTTCTCTGTATGAGCCTCAGCACATCTGCACAAACAGCTGATGAACGAGCCGGAACTTATATGAATCAGGAAAACTGGTTCAGTCTGCAACGCGAATTCGCCGTCAACAAAGACTCTTTACACCCTTTCCTGCAAGAATTCGGTCAAGCACTACTGGATAATTTCTTCAACCGTCCCCAAGCTGCATACGAATCTATAGGCAAATTGCTGAACGAGCAACAAAGTAATATGGGCTTTGAGAATACTGCTTCCATGATTTACCTATTATCCGAAAACCTGAGCAAGCTGGGTGCTAACGACCAAGCTGCCGAAACACTGAAAAATTTCTGTGACCAGGTGGAAGGCCAGGTGGACAGTACTTTCCTTGCCGGATACCGGAGAAAAGAAAAAGAATATCGCGCTTTGTCCAAATATGCCCTATACCAATGGGAGAAGCCAGATACGGATTTAGCGCTTCCCATTCGCATAGACAGTGTAGGTCCAAAAGGTTCGGGAGCCACTGCCATAGCTATGGAAGGCAGTGTGAATGGAAAAGAACGGAACTTCATATTGGATACAGGTGCAAGTGTCAATGTTGTCACCCCCGAAGTAGCAAAAGCCTGTGGCATGAAGATACTGGACGTAGAAACCACTGCAAATGGAATAGGTACGGGAAGTGGACAATTCGCCATTGCCGAAGAGATAAAAACAGGTCCGCTCGTGATGCGAAACGTACCTTTCTACGTGTTGGATATGAAAACCGGAGAAGAAAAGGCCGACCGCTACATGAAATATCTGGAAGTCGTCATCGGACTGCCTTTCCTCAATCAACTTCAGGAAATACAACTGGATTTACACAACAACCGGATGATTATTCCCAAAGAACTGACTCCCACGCCCGGCTTTGCCCCGAACATTTGTTTTACGAGAAAGGACATCCTGAACCTGGAAATCGTATATGACCATGAGCTATTGCAAATGAACTTCGACAGCGGCTCCTGCCTCAGCCATCTCAATTATGATTACTTTGAGCAGCACAAAGACCGTATTGAACGAATAGCGGAAAGGGACTCAATGGGACTTGCCGGTTTCGGTGGTACAGCATGGGTATGCATTTACAAACTACCGGGCGCATGCTTCCAGATAGGTGAGTATACGGGCTGTACAGACAGTCTCAACGTAGTGGCAACACCCGAACAAACTGCTCTTCATTTTGCCGGAGATGGAATAGTAGGAATGGACATGTTCCGGAGCTTCAGCACAATTACAATTAATCTGAAGGATATGTTCGTGAAAACCACCCCGAAGATGCAAGGAAAAAACGTAATGATCTACGATAGCAAAAAGCTACGCTTAAAACTACCGGAAGACCAATTGAATATAACAGATATATTATTGGGGATAGCAGATATATATCTGAACTACTGGAACGATCATCGCTGAATGCTCTACACATAGCTCTCTCCGCTCTTCTGCTGAAAGGCACTTGTAGCCCGCAACTCGTAGCTCGTAGCTATTTCATCTTCTGCGACGCCCGAACAAGTCCTTTATTCCGTCAAGGTCGAAACCTAACGTGAAGCGAAGTGTCTGGTCGAGCGGATTGCTTTGTGCCGTAGATACCAGGTAAGCAGCGTCCAGCGAGAACACGCTCATCTTGAAACCTGCTCCGAAAGAGAAATACTTGCGGTTTCCTTTGTTTTCATGTTCCCAATGATAACCACCACGAATGGAAAACTGTTCGTGATAGGTATATTCCAATCCCAACGACCATTGTATCTCCTGTAGTTCTTCCTTGAAACCACCGGGAGCATCACTGAAAGATTTGAAAATACCCTTAATGGGTGAGATGTCATTATAATCACGGTCCAGGCGTTCTTCATACTCTTCCTGTGACTCGTCTTCTCCACGGATAGGACGGGTGGGAACCATATATTTATTGGCGTCGAAGCTAACTCCAATTGTATTGTAATCATCTATCGGGAACAATAAAGAAGCACCCAAACGCAAGTTAGTAGGCAGGAACTGACTGGTATTACCGCTATCATAAGAAATCTTCGTACCGATATTAGAAGCATTCAATCCGAAAGAAAGCATGCACTCACGCTGGGCAAGTATGACGTAATTTGTATAATAGAAGGCAATGTCGGCAGCAAAAGCGGAACCGGCAGAAACTTCTTCGTCTTCCCTGTATGCCAGGTCGGAGTAAATATATCGTAATGCAACCGCTGCAGAGAAACGTTCGGAAAGCATACGTGAGTAAGCTATATCCACTGCCATCTCATAAGGTTTAATCGTATATCCCGGAGAATTCTCATCACCGGTATATCCCACGGGGACTTCCCCCAAAGAGAAATAGCGCAAAGAACCGCTGACTGCCTGATAATCTCCAATGCGATAGTACCCTGCCAGATATGCCAAGTCAATATCATTCACCAGCTTACGCAACCAGGGAGTATATGAAACCGCTACTCCGGCACGGCTGATAGTAAACGGGTACTTTGCCGGATTCCAGAATTGTGAGTTCACGTCCGGATCTGTAGCCGCACCCACATCTCCCATACCACCACCACGGGAGTCAGGGGCAATACCCAGAGAGTTAACACCGGTATTAACAGGGTTAAACTGATTCTTGTCTTGGGCAAGAAGGTGTACGGACAAGAAAGCTATGATTAATGGTAAGATGTATTTCTTCATACGATATTATTTATAATACGATCAAAAAACAAAATCTAACTTAACTCCCCTCCTCTTGGGAGGAGAATTTAGTTACTCCTTTCAATTGAGATACTTATGATTTCTAATAACAATACTAATAAAACAGAGAATCCCCCTGTTTATTGTGACAAGATAATGATTTTCTGTGATTTCGTACTTTCACGACTGCCATCAGAGACGATAGAAGCACGATACAGATAAATACCCGGTGCCAGGCGTTGCCCACTGTTACTACACAAATCCCATTCCACATAATAAGTTTGTCCTTCGGATACTCCCTTCTCCAGATGTGTCCACATTTCCCGCCCGGCAAAATCGTATACGGACATACGGACCGTAAGTGTGGAACCGGGGCGATTGTGAGAAAGAATAAATGTAGTACTTTCGCGGGCAGGGCTCTGTGTACAAGTTACCGAGAAGAGACCGGGACGCAGACCTCGAACCACCTCAAACTCTAAAGTCTTTGTAGAAGAATTATTCAGTAAATCCCAGGCACGGAATGCCAGCGTATGTCTGCCCTCCGTAAGTTCGGGCACTGAAAAATGCACTGTACCCCGGGTATAATCTCCCGCTACCGGAGTATAATAATCATTCAGATTGTAAGTCGACACCGCACTGCCGTCTATATTAAGCGAAAGGTCATGCCCGATACCATTGCCAACCGTATTGATACCATCAGCATCTTCCAACTCAGCTACGAACAAGGGAGTAGTATTGGTCTGTCCACCGGAACTGAAGTCCGGCGTATTCAGATAAATGGTTATCTTAGGGCCTAACGTATCTGCCAAAGAAACATCATCATCCGTACCGCCTACCAGGAAACGGTCGAAAGCTCCGCCCGCTTCATTAGAATGAACAGCATCCAGAGCGTAAAGGCTCAATAAACCTTCTTCATCAGAGTAATTGATATCCAACGGTACAGGGAAAGTAAACTCAAACCGTCCCTGACGAACCGAATCACTGCCCGAGAAGAGAGTTTTACTGCGCTCCGTATAAGTATAAGCGCCCTCACCACGATTATCAAGAGTGGTTACTTCTTCCTTACTATCCAGTACTGTAGGATGCACTGTACCGGTAAAGTCTTCTGCTAAAGCACCTTCGGGAGTCAGGATACGTCCTTTTACGGTAATCTTGCTACCGGCTTTCACCTGCGGATAGGTATTTGTTTCTTCTGCTACATTCACTCCGGCAAATTCATCTACCTGTATTTGATAATCAGGATATGCCAAGGTCAAGGCAGGATCGCCGATCAGAGAGAAATTCAACTTATTCTTGTCAGCAGCCAAAGATGCATCGCACTTTGAAAGCCGCATGACATCTCCCAGTCGCAGGCGTTTACCTTCAGGGCGGGAAAAGATATGACGAAGGAAAGCCTGGTTTAAAGTAGAATTCTGCGCAGCATATACCACCCGGGAAGTAGTAAGCAAAGCAATAGCCCCGCCTTTGGCATTCAGGAATGCCTGCTCGCCGGCGGAAGTCTGGATATCATCGAAACGGGTAAAGTCACAAGTAGCTGTTATCCATAGAGGAAGACGTGGGGAGGTCATTTGGGTAATATCTCCCATGTTCAGCAGATTCTCCTCTGCCCAAGCGGAAGTACTTCCGTGCCCTGTATAGTTGACTACCAACATACCTTTGTCGAATAATTGCAATAGGCGTTTTGTTGCATCGGGATAAGTTTCGCCGGTAGCAGAAGATTCGCGGCGGAAAGCATCTGCATAGATTCTTTCAACAAGGAAGGAAGGATAATTCCGTTCTGTATAACTTGCCAAGATTTCAGATTGGGACATGTGCAGACTTCCATCCCCGTCATCGCCCACATAGCAGACGGTGTGTTTCCACGGTCCTGCATGCTTATTTTCCATATAAGCGATGGTCTTATCGACAGTAGCTTTTGCCTCAGCAGCCGTGCGCACCGGGAAACGTCCGATACCTATATCCAGCATGGCATCCGACAGATTTTCGCCTTCTCCATCATCGAGAAAGCCGAAATAATCATCCGTTACATAGGAAGAGGTTTCCTCGAGAGAGGTTTCCGATTGATAAGATAGCAAAAAGTTTTCAGGCCGGTAATTCTTCCAGGAGGAAGTCAGCATACGATTATCATAACTGCAATCTCCAAAGAATAACAAATATTTAGGGCTTTCAGCCTTATTCGGAAAACGATCATACAACATCTTCATCAAACGACGGTAAGCTGTTCCATCCGGTGTACCGGAAGAGAATTCATTGTAGATTTGTGGAGCAGCAAGAACAAGAACAGACAGGCCATCTCTTTCACGATGTGCTTGTGCCAGCCGTTCGGCCTGTGTCATCAGGTCTTTCCGGTCGGGAGAAATGATAATCATATCCGTAGCTCCCAGAGAGTGCAGATTTTGATTTGCAATATTCCCTACCGTTTCTACCGTATCAAAGCCGGAAGCTTCCGGAGTGATGGCTACGAACTCACGCAATTTTCCTGCGGGAATGGTAAACATATATGTGCCGCCTGCAAAGCTGCCTTCCATCCTGCAAATATTTGCGGGATCGGTGACATCCCACACAACAGTAGAAGCTGTGGCACCGGAAAGTACAAATGTCGTCTCTTTATTGATGGAAGCCAAAGAACGGAAAGTAAGGTAAGGAGCATTCAGCGTAAGCGAACGGATATAGTTCAAAGCAATATAATCCAGACGCCCCGATGTCCCGGAAGGGCGGGTATGGGTAACGGTCACTACAGTATTCTCCGACTCTGTGCCCAGCCAGGAGGTACTTATGGAGGCGGAAGTAGCTCTTGTGTAATATTGATTGTCGGAAGAGATGGATGCCAGTGTAGCATTTCCTCTCGCCTTACCATTCACTGCAACCGAGTAATGGGTAGATGCTCCAATGGAACGGGCGGCAAAAACAGTGGTCAACCCTACAGCACTTTCCGGAACGATACCCGGTAAGTTCAACGTATAATTCTTGGTGTTACCCGCTGCATAATCATAATCTTCATAAAGTTGTCTGCCGGTACTTGCCCAACTATATACTTCTTTCTCATGCAGAGCATAAGAATTAAAGATTGTCAACCTGTTGGCAGAAGGTTCTTTCAAAGAAGAAAGAACTTCGGCTTCCATTTCCGGAATATCCTCCCGGTCAGTCAGGAAATAATAGCCTTCATCGGAATAGAAGTTACGTTCGCGAACAAAGTAAGTGTTATCGGAGCTCAGTTTCCAGGATACAGTGCCACGACCATAAAACAATACACCATCTGACAAACGCAGCAAGGGGACTTCGGGCAAATCTGCTGCCGGATGTTCATTGAAACGCTGGGATAACAAATAACCACCATAACCAAATACGCGGACTTTCTCGGGTCTTGAGAATCCCATCTTCTTTAATTCGGCATTCGTGATTTTAAAGACTCCGGTATTTCTCACACCTATCTTGGTCCAACGTCCTGAAGCGAGAAGCGAAGTTGTGCAATCTTTTAAAGAAACTCCGGTTAAAGTTGTCCCCGAGCCTCGATTAGCTGTTCCCTCCCCTATTCCATCTTTCTTTGAATAGGATTTCACGGATAGTTTGAACGAATTCAGCCGTTGGTAGCTTCCTTCACGAAAAACGACAGGGACAAAACTTATGGAGAGAAAGCCATGATGTGCGGAGATTTTAGTGAAGGAGTTTATCTGTGGAGATGCCGGTAAGCCCTTCCGGAAAGCAACATCTTCATTGGGTAACTGACGCAAACTGTCGAGTCGCATCTCTAATGCTGCCACCTCACTCCGGCTTAGTTTCTGGTATTCCGGAAATTCAATTTCTACCTGATAAGTAAAGGAACGGAAATCGTTCCCTAATGGAAGTTCGCGCGTCACTACGGGAAGCGTCTGTGCAGAAGACAATTCCTGCCAGTTCAGCGTAATGAATTCCTGCGCTGAAACCGGAAGAAGAAGAGCAATAAAACAACAAAGCAACCAGCAACGTTTGATAAACATATCGTAATAAATTGACTCAACGAATATAAAAGTCGAGCAACTTATCTTCTCCGAGGTATCCTTGTAAATGCTGTCCTATCTGTACCGGACCTACGCCTGCGGGAGTTCCCGTAAACAACAGGTCGCCTATTTTCAGCGTCATAAAGCGGCTGACGTATGCAATAATCTCATCCACTTTGAAAAGCATATCCGAGGTATTGCCGTGCTGCACTTCCTTTCCGTCTATTTCCAAGCGGAAATCAAGCTGCTGCAAATCGCCTCCTGCCTGCTCCAAAGGAACAAAAGTTCCGATAGCCGCCGAATTGTCGAACCCTTTGCAAAGTTCCCAGGGATTACCCGCTTCACGGAACTTACGTTGTAAGTCGCGTGCCGTAAAGTCGATGCCTACAGTCACTGCGTCATAATAACGGTTGGCAAAGCGCGGCGCAATGTTTTTTCCCAAACGGCAGATACGTACCACCACCTCAGTTTCGTAATGAACCTCATCCGAAAAATCGGGAATAAAGAAAGGCTTTCCGTCTTTCAATATAGCCGAGTCGGGCTTCATGAAGATAACCGGCTCTTTATTAACTAACGTATGCCCCAGCTCTTTATTGTGCAGTGCATAGTTCATTCCGACAGCAATAATCTTCATTATTCGATTTCGTTAAAATTCAGGCGGTTGAACATCACCGCCAAATGAGCATATAGAGAAGTATTCTGAACAACGATATTTTCCGGCACACGGATGCGGAACGGTGTAAAGTTCCACACAGCTTTGATGCCACCGGCTATCATGGTGTCCGTAATGCATTGGGCTATCTCGATAGGTACAGTCAGCACACCGATGTTCACATCATATTCGCGCATCTTCTGCTCGAATTCACTGGAATGGAAGATCGGAATTCCGTTCAATGTAGTGCCTACCAATTCCGGGTTCACATCAAATGCAGCTACAATTTCCAGCCCGAAGTGCTTCAAACCGGAGTCGCGCAACAATGCACCACCCAAACTACCTACTCCAAACAGAAATGCTTTATGCATATCGGTAAATCCGAGAAAGTCTTCCAGTACGGCTATCAGCGTATCGACTTCGTAGCCCACACGCGTACGCCCGGAGATGTTGACATACGACAAATCCTTGGCTATCTGGGAAGCATCTATATTGATTTCTTTGGATATCTGCGTAGAAGAGACGTACCGTTCGCCCCGCTGCTTGAGCAGCTTAACATTCGACAAGTACCACGGCAACCTGCGCAAAGTAGGCTCCGGCACTTTCATGCTATCCTTATATTGAATTGCCTGGTTCGTGGTCATTTTCTTCATTTCTTTAGGTTACGGGTGGACAAAAATACGCTTTTTTTGGAAAAGAATACTCCAACAGAAGAAAGTTAACATAATTTCTACAAAAGTTTTACTTATCGCCAAAGAGGGATAACGGCAAACTAAGAGAAACTCCCACCGAATGAAACTTCAGGCAATCGAATCCGGCAAAGACACCTATCCGTGCCATATCGGAAAACCCGATCGAATATCCGATCTCCGTATAGGGGCGCCGACCATATATCACGATGGAACGGAGATGCAAGGCTTCATCAAATGCTTTTCTTGACAGAAAAGGAAGATGTTTCAAAAGCAGATATGGAGTATACCAGGAGACATTAGCCTGTGCCCAGCGGGTATGGGTGGACAAAGCGTAGTTATCCAGTAAACTAAACCCGGTATCGAAAGAACGTTCCGTGACCAGAATGCGGGTAGATGCGAAATGCTTGAAGTCGGGGAACTGGAGGTTCTTTGCATCAAAGAATGCACCTGCATTCACTGACCAATACAGACGATTGAACATACCGAACTCGATTTTCTGTTTAGCAGAGAATTGCATCAGGTGGTACGAGGTAAGATAACGGCTTCCGTTCATAGGGAAAGCTCTATCATATTTCAGGGCAAATGTAGGATAACGGGAAGCTTCATACACTTTCTTGCCTTGCGACATGTGATAGTAGTGCGCCGGAGTGTACTCCAACTCAAAAGAAGCTTTTAGGATATCATTCTCCGGCATCGGTCGGAAAGCAGTGTTTTCCGGAATATTCGGCTCGGCATCCCTCTTGAACCAACTTTTACGGATATGGTTATCCAACATCTTCCTGCGTTGCCAGGAAAGTGAAGAAGAAAAAAGTAATCCGTTAGCTGGCTCTATCGCATGATCAACTGTGAAGAAAGTATTCTCGTAAAGCTTCAGATGGTTATGCCCGAACAGCGAGCTGGATATACTATTTATCAAACGGGATTCTCCGCTTTCCGAATTATAATCGGCAGACAGAAGACCTCCGGAAAGAGATAAATAACCACGGTTCCGTGGAGCATAATCCAGCGTCAATTCTCCTTGTCCAATCCAGTTTTTGCGGGCTGTGGTATAATAGAAAGAAGGTACAAAACGAAGTGTAGAAGATTCTGATAACTTCACTCCTGTCTTTAGCTTAACTCCTAACCAGAAACCATCCACAAAATTATATTCGGGAATATAAGCGGAAAGACCGGGTAAAGTCAGCCAAGCATTCTTATTGGAAGATCTAAAAGTCTTTCCCCACATAATGGTATTCAGCACTTGCCCGACAGCTGTTTTCTTCTCGGACTTTTCTCCGGGTGACAAATCTTTCAGTGCAATCTTTTCTTCTTTATATTGATAACTCTGCACTTCTTCCAATCGCAACGGCACACTACGAATAGTGGTCCAATAAAGAGAATCCCGCTTATCGGCAAGCGAATCAACCTGAGTATCTTTGCGTCCGATCCGTGCCGGACGTTCAAATTTATGTTTCTTTGGCTGCACTACTGCAGTGCCAGTTACAGGTTTTGCCGTTTTATCCGTATTGATCCCCGGCTGGATATTCGCTTTTACCTCTCTATAGTGTATTGCCGCCAGATAGGAAGCTTCTGCCTTGAAACCCATTATGTCGATGGTAGAAGAGGTGGTAATAGAAACCGGCAGAAAGACAGAAGACTGCACCTCCTTACAAGTGATCTTAATCTTTGCTTTCAGTCCGGTACCACGAACATTGACATCAGCAGCCGAAATGCACCACAAATCTTCTACAATGAACAGGTCTCCTTCCAGCAAACGGTTATCGTCTTTCTTGGGAATCACACGAATCTTATTTATCATTTGTCCTTCTTCCACAAAGCAAGCGTCAAGTCTGAAACGATAGTATGAAAAGGCACTTTTATTTAAAGGAGAGACTTTGCCGAAAAGCTCAGGAGTATAGAGATTAATCGTTGTTATTCCCATATCCACTCCAATTTCTTCGGGAAAAGAGTTCTTGTTGGCCAATACCTTATTATTCCAGATATTGGGAGCAGTAAAATTCACGATCTGCTGTTGCTCCAAGACAAACAGCTTTCCAAGCCATTCTTTTGCATCTTTCCGCACCTCTTTGGATAGTTTCAGGACAGCAGGAATAGAGGTTCCTTTACCGGTTCCCTTCAGATACGTACCGGCAGTGTAGCTTTTTATCTGAGTGCGATAATAAGGAGCACGCGCTATCGCTTTGCGCATCACTGCATAGGCGGGATCTTCATTTCCCTTGGTAATGCTTACTTCCGGCAGGCTATAGGTACGTTCGGCAAGCACTATATCCTTCTCATAATCACGATTCAGCATTTGAAAAGTAAAGGTTTGGGATATGAATCCTAAAGAAGAAACCTCACAGGTATATTGTCCGGCAGATAATTTGGTTTGAAACCGCCCATGCTCATCGGTAGTTAAACCTGACTTCATTTCTCTTAGATAGAGGGCAGCATAAGGAACCGGCTTTCCGTCAGTATCCGTAACAGTACCCTTGAAAGATTGCGAAAAAGATAGTATAGTAACCAAAGACAATAGAAATAGCCAGATGATTCTTTTCATATTTTGTATATTTGAAGCTAATTAGCGTTTTCTATTAGACGACAAAAGTCTCAAAAGATTGCAAAGTTCCACGCAAAATATTACTTTTGATTCTTAAAACAGAACGAATATGAAGAATAATGATTGGAAAGAACGGTTGAATGTGGTTTATTCTACCAATCCGGACTATAGTTATGAGATGGAAGATGAAGAAGCGCAAATCACTCCGGCAGCTTCCCAACAGAAGTTGCGTGTCCAGTTGGATCGCAAGAATCGGGGAGGAAAAGTAGTCACACTTGTCACGGGTTTCGTAGGTACGGAGAATGACTTGAAGGAGTTAGGTAAATTGCTGAAGTCTAAATGTGGCGTAGGCGGAAGTGCCAAAGACGGAGAAATCATCGAGCATATCAGCCATATCGCCGCTGAGATGCTCTGCAATCGCACTT
>ENA-UONV01002057-UONV01002057.1-human-gut-metagenome-genome-assembly--contig:-CS4-NODE-2057-length-15654-cov-6.083980_pt1 | contig 15654 bp, 8 predicted proteins | sample MGYA00242461_ERZ724008 | MGnify/ENA metagenome assembly ERZ724008 | reverse complement strand
CCCGAGGGCGCGACGCGTATTGACATACGCGAGCGGTCTCGGGGGTTCATTTTAACGGAGCTATTCGCCCCGTAATATTCTTTCTTCGCAATACTCCTCTACCCCACCATTTGACGCAATAAGGTGGATTGAGATTAATTATAAATTTTCCCCCGAGTTTAAACATCACAAGTTTTCTTGTTCAGTCTTTAGAAACTTCTTTTAATGGCATAATATCTTGCTTTTGCAATATTCACCTATCCCACCCACCATTTGACGCAATAAGGCGGGATGAAGAGCGAGTATAAAAAAACCCCCGAGGGCGCGACGCGTATTGACATACGCGAGCGGTCTCGGGGGTTCATTTTAACGGAGCTATTCGCCCGCCTTATTCGTCAAATGGCGTTCGGCGAGATACTTATACTTAGCCCAGCGGGAGTTGATGAATTCCTGCTCTTCCGCATCCAACATCGCCGCCCTTTCCGGATTAAACGTCTGCAACATCTTAAACCGGTTTTCGACCTTCATATATTCCGAAACCGGAATCTTCGGGTCGCGCGAATCCAATTTGAACGGATTTTCACCCAACGCTATCTTGCGCGGATCGTAGCGGTACAACGGCCAGTATCCCGAGTCAACCGCCGCCTTTTGCTGCGCCGGCCCAAGTGTGAGGTTGTATCCGTGCGATATGCAGTGGCAGTACGCTATGATTATCGACGTTCCCTGATAGCTGTTTGCTTCGGTCATCGCCTTAATCGCCTGCATTTCGTTTGCGCCGAGCGCAATCTGGGCGACATATACATTGCCGTAGTCTATCGCAAGCATTCCGAGGTCCTTTTTCGGTGTGGACTTACCTTCGGAAGCGAACTTCGCGACAGCCCCGAGAGGCGTCGATTTGCTCATTTGCCCGCCGGTATTGGAGTACACTTCCGTATCCATTACCATTATATTGACGTTCTTGCCGCTCGCCAAAATATGGTCGAGGCCGCCGTATCCGATGTCGTACGCCCAGCCGTCGCCGCCGAGAATCCATACTGTCTTGTTTATGAGATCCCCTGAGAGCGCCGAAAGCGCCTTCGCCATCAGCGAACCGTCTGCCGCCAATTTCTCTTTGAGGGCTGCGACGCGCTCGCGCTGTGCGGCGATTCCCGCCTCGGTCGATTGGTCGGCTTCGAGAATTGATTTTACGAAGTCGTCGCCGAGTTTGGACGCCATTTTTACGAGCATTTCGGAAGCCATTTCCTTTTTCTTGTCGAGGGAAATCCTGTATCCGAAGCCGAATTCCGCGTTGTCTTCAAAGAGCGAGTTTGCCCATGCGGGGCCTCTGCCGAATTCGTTTACGCAATACGGGGTTGTCGGCAAGTTGCCGCTGTATATCGAGGAGCAACCGGTCGCATTTGCAACGTACAGCCTGTCTCCGAAGAGCTGAGTCAGCATCTTTACATAGGGCGTTTCACCGCAGCCCGCGCAGGAGCCGGAGAACTCGAAGAGCGGCTGGCGGAACTGGACGTCCTTAACGGAGTCGGTGAGCTTGAGCCTATCGGGATTCGGCAGTTTGAGGAAGAACTCGAAGTTCTTTTCTTCCACTTCGCGCACGGGTTCTTGGGCGACCATCATAAGGGCTTTCACGCCCTCTTGTGTTCTGCTCTTTCCGGGGCAGACTGTCGCGCACAAACCGCAACCGGTGCAGTCTTCGGGCGCAACCTGAATTGTGAACGAGCAGTCCGGATTGTCCTTGGAGCGGAACGCCGTATGTTTGAATCCTTCCGGAGCGTCTTTTAGTTCGTCGTTCTTATAGAACTTCGCGCGAATTGCCGCGTGTGGGCATATCGTGGCGCACTTGGTGCACTGTATGCAAAGTTCGGGATTCCAACTCGGTATTTCTATCGCAATATTGCGTTTTTCCCACTGGGTTGTAGCGGACGGCCAAGTGCCGTCTACGGGGAATGCGGATACCGGCAGCTTGTCGCCCTGTTCGCGCATCATTGCGGCCGTCACGCGCTTTACAAAGTCGGGAGCCTTGTCGGAAACCGTCGCAGGGAATCCGCTTTCGGCTGTCACTTCGGCGGGAACTTCCACTTTATGGCAGTTTTCGACCGATGCGTCAACCGCCGCAAAGTTCTTTTCGACAACTTGTCTGCCCTTCTTGCTGTACGTCTTCTCAATCGCGGCCTTAATTTTTTCGATAGCCTCGTCTTTCGGAAGCACGCCGGAAACTGCGAAATAGCAGGTCTGCATGACGGTGTTGATTCTTCCGCCCATGCCGGTTTTCTTCGCGACTTCGTAGGCGTCGATTACATAGAATTTGAGTTTCTTTTCTATAATCGTGCGCTGGACGTCGCTATTGAGGTGGTTCCATACGTTATTGGCGTCGTATATGGAGTTGAGGAGGAATACCGCCCCTTCCGCCGCGCATGAAAGCACATCGTACTTCTGCATGAACGAGAACTGGTGGCATGCAACAAACTGCGCGTTATTGATGAGGTACGGCGCGCGTATCGGGTTCGGCCCGAAGCGCAAGTGCGAAACAGTCAAGCCGCCGCTCTTCTTTGAGTCGTACACGAAGTACGCCTGCGCGTAGTTCGGGGTTCCGTTTCCGATGATTTTAATGGTGTTTTTATTCGCGCCCACAGTGCCGTCCGCACCGAGTCCGAAGAACACTGCGCTCATCACGCCGTTTTCGTCGAGCTTGAAGGATTCGTCGTAGGATATTGAATTGTGGGTGACGTCGTCGTTAATGCCGACGCTGAAATGGTTCTTGGGCGACTGCGCCGAAGCGTTGTCGAATACGCCCTTGACCATCGCGGGAGTAAATTCCTTGGAGCCGAGTCCGTATCTGCCGCCGAGGATAACGGGGTCGAAGCTGCGGGGGAGGAATCCGCTCGCGCGGGCTTCCGAAATGGATGCGCTGACTTCCTGATAGAGGGGTTCGCCCATGGCGCCGAGTTCCTTTGTTCTGTCGAGAACGGTGATGACTTTCGCAGTCTGCGGAATGGCTGCGGCGAATTTCTTTACGCTGAACGGGCGGAACATTCTCACTTTGAGAACGCCGAGTTTTTCGCCTTTGGCATTGAGAGCCTTTACGGTTTCCTCAACTGTCTCGGCGCCGCTGCCCATTATGACGATGATTTTTTCGGCATCGGGCGCGCCTTCGTATTGGTAGGGCTTGTAAGTTCTGCCAGTGAGCTTGCCGAGCTTTTCCATCTTTTCCTCGATTATGTCGGCGCACTTGTCGTAGAACGAATTGCGAGCCTCCCAGGACTGGAAGAAGACGTCGGGATTCTGGGCCGTGCCGCGGATAAACGGCCTGTCGGGATCGAGCGAGCGGGCGCGGATATCGAGCACTTTGTCGTAATCAATCATTTCGCGCACGACTTCGTCGGGAATCATATCGTAGGTATTTACCTCGTGCGAAGTTCTAAATCCGTCGAAGAAGTGCAGGAAAGGCACGCGGCTGTCGAGCGTAGCGGAGTGGGCAACGAGCGCGAGGTCGTGCGCTTCCTGGACGCTATTGGAGCAGAGCATCGCGAACCCTGTCTGGCGGCACGCCATAACGTCGGTCTGGTCGCCGAATATCGAGAGGCCGTGGCTTGCTACGGCGCGCGCGGACACATGCATGACAAAGCTTGTCAGTTCGCCCGCTATCTTATACATATTGGGAATCATCAGCAGCAGGCCCTGCGACGCCGTAAAAGTAGTCATCAGAGTGCCCGTCTGCAATGCGCCGTGGACCGCCCCCGCGACGCCGCCTTCGCTTTGCAGCTGGCTTATCGACGGAGTTGTCCCCCAAATATTCTTTTTGCCTTTTACCGCCCACTCCTCGCAATTTTCCGCCATTGGCGAAGAGGGAGTGATGGGGTATATTGCGATTGTTTCGCTAACTCGGAAAGCTATTGAAGCTACCGCTTCGTTTCCGTCCGTAATCACGCTATTTTTGCTTTTCATATAGTCCTGTTATAAATTTTGTTTTAAGCCTTGAAAAACCCGGCAAAAGCCGAAAATTTCCAGAGATTAAATATTAACTGCTTAGTTTATTCCCGTTCATTGCGTTTCGTCAACTATTTTTAAGCGTATGAAATTTCTACGTAAGAAATTTTTTTTGCGCCGTTTTTAGGCGGAAAAATTGCGCGAAAAGTCTTTTGGGAAGGCATCAGGCTCAATCGAATGAGCCAAAAAAAATAATTCTCCTTATTTCCAGCCGATTTTGAATTTCTAAAAAAATCTAAAAAAGGGTTCAGATTATTTGAAAGTTTTCATTTGCCGCTAAAAGAATTTGGACGTTATCCGTTGTCCGTCAGAGCTAAAAAGTCTCTCAATTCCTCTCCCCAAAAAACGACCTATTAACCGACAAAGGTTTTATCTATTATACTGATATATCATAACTTCATCTTAAAACTATTTTCGTAAATATTAAAAACGCTTGAAAAACCTCAAACGTTTGCGTAGAAAAATACAAATTTCACATCAATATGGAGAATTACAAAATGAAAAAAGCATTTTTGGCCTCAACAGCCCTCGCTATCACTGCGATATCCGCCAATGCTGAAACATACACTTGGCAAAATACGGTTGTTACTTCGGGAACTTCACTTAAATGGAACGACCCATCAAATTGGAGCCCCACTCCCGGAAGTTCCGGCCCTGGAGCTGCCGACGACGTAATATTCAAAGACACTCCGTCTTTCGGAACTGCCTCTGCAATGGAAGGATTGACTGCCGTAAACAACATGACTTTTGAAAACGCCACAATAATCGACGGCGAGCGCATTCAGTTCAACACCCAGCGAAATGTAAATATCAACGGAAACATTTTTCTCGGGAACCTCTATACACCCAATTCTTGGTCTATAATGAATTTTAGATCTTTCTACGAAAATTCGACTATCGACATTGCCGGCGCTATAACGCTTGCGCCCACAAAAAATGACGGCACAACCGCGATAGATTCCGGACTGTCATTCGGCGGAACGCGGATTAACCAGCACTACACCTCCATGAACGTTGGGGAAAACGCGGGCATATACTCGCCAACCGGCTATAAAACTGCGATACTTCTCGACGCCTCAAAAGGCAACATAAGATTTGAATTTTGCGGCACGAGCGTCGGCGACGAAGACTGGGCGACAGTCCACGGCGTCATACAAATGAACAGAGGCAGCAACACCTACGCCACTCTATATTTGGGAAGGAATGAAACCCCAACCACGACAGCAGGCGCAATGAGAGATTCGCACATATCCATAGGCGGCCTAAACGGCGGCGGGAAACTCATAACTAAATTAAGCAGCACGGCCGACAATAGGCGCACTTCATATTTGACGTTCACAAACGCCGCTGGCGTAAATACGCAGTTTACAGGCGACCTCGCTGTGGAGACATTCAGCGGCTCAAACAACAACACCTTTGTTTTCATAATGGACGGCGCGGGCTCGCAAAGCATGAATATCGGCAACGGCGGCAATCTACTCTCGGCAATAGAGGTAAAGAACGGCACAATGCTCGTAAACAAGGCAAACACTTCCGCTTCGCTCACAATATCAGGAGGGGCTTTCGGTGCGCTCGACCCGTCGAGCGGCATATCGCTCGGCTCCGCAAAATATTCCGGTGGCGAAATCATCATAGATGCAGGCGCAATAGGAGGCGCGCTCGGCCAAATCGTATTGGGCGACAAATTCGTAAGCAACGCCGAATCAGTACTTATCGACTTCACAAATTTCGACCAATATTTCTTGGACAACGGAAACTTTTACGATATTATGACCGCGAACGGAGGTTTTGAAAACCCTGACGGAAGCGCTATGGACGAATCCGACTTCATCGCGAAAATAGACGGCGCATACGCGATTTTCCACTTGGAGGGCAATACGTTGCAGGCGACATTCTCGTCTGTTCCAGAGCCTGCCGAATTGGCCGCGCTTATCGGGCTTGGCGCGCTTGCGTTGGTTGTTTTCCGCAGGCATAAACGCTCTTAAAAAAACAATTTTTGGGCGCGCGCAAATTTTGTTTTGCGCGCGTTTTTTATTTAATTTATTGTGTATAAAATTGACTTTATCGCAAAATTCACAAATTGTTGTACTGCTATTTAACTTCTATTAACAAATAAAATAATATACATATGAGAAAAACAATTCCCGCAATAATTGCGATATGCGCGTTCGCGTGCGCAGGGTTCTCGCAGTGGAAGCCCGCCGGAGATAAAATAAAAACTGAATGGGCGGACAAAGTGGATCCCCAAAATGTGCTGCCCGAATATCCGCGGCCGATAATGGAACGCCAGCAATGGCTAAACCTAAACGGCCTCTGGGACTACGCAATAACAAAGAAGGACGCCCCCCTTCCGAAAACTTTCGACGGCAAGATACTCGTGCCATTTGCGATAGAATCATCGCTGTCGGGCGTCGGCAAAACTATTAAAGCCGACCAAAGCCTTTGGTACGAACGCAAATTTCAAATTCCGGAAGACTGGAAAGGCAAAAATGTCCTCCTAAACTTTGGAGCGGTGGATTGGAAAGCCGAAGTCTTCGTAAACGGCAATAAAATCGGCGAACACACAGGCGGATACACACCGTTCTCCTTCAACATCACAAAAAATCTCAAAGACGGTGAAAACTCCCTCGCAGTGCGCGTCTGGGATTCGACCGGCAACGGGCTTCCGCGCGGCAAACAGATAGAAAATCCCCGCGGCATATTTTACACGTCAGTTTCAGGAATATGGCAGACTGTGTGGCTCGAACCGGTTTCTGCCTCGCACATATCGGGCCTAAAAATAACGCCCGACCTCGACTCATCGAGTTTCGACATCAAAGTTGACTCCGACGACAAATCCGCGACGGCGACCATAAAGGTTCTCGACAACGGCAAAGTCGTCGCCCAGACGACTGCCGCCGCCAATAAAACGGCAAACATTCCCGTAAAGAATCCGAAGCTTTGGTGGCCAAAGTCCCCATTCCTCTACGACCTTGAAATAACCCTGTCAAACAAGGGCGGCGAACAGGTTGACAGCGTAAAGAGCTACGCTGCTATGCGCAAATTTTCCATTGCAAAACACGGCAGATTCGGCGGCGTGGACTTCACGCTCAACAACAAGAAATTTTTCACATTCGGCCCCCTCGACCAGGGCTGGTGGCCGGACGGTCTCTACACCGCCCCGACCGACGAAGCTTTGAAATTCGACATTCAAAGGACAAAGGACTTGGGATTCAATTCCATCAGAAAGCACGTAAAAGTCGAGCCCGCCCGCTGGTACACGCACTGCGACAGGCTCGGAATGGTCGTCTGGCAGGATATGCCCTCAATGTTCGGCGAAGGCAACGGCTGGCAGCCCAGGGGATTTTTCCAGGGCGAAGAAAGAACGGTAAGCAAAAAATTTGAAGAGACCTACCGCAAGGAATGGAAGGAAATTATGGAGAGCCTGCACTCCTATCCCTGCATAGCGATATGGGTTCCCTTCAACGAAGCCTGGGGGCAGTTTAAGACAAAGGAAATCACGGAATGGACAAAGTCAATGGACCCCTCCCGCCTTGTCAATTCCGCAAGCGGCGGCAACTACTTTGACTGCGGCGACATAGTCGATAGCCACGACTACGGCAACCCCATAATGTACATGTTCAACAATCAAAAAGTAAATGTTGTCGGCGAATACGGCGGCATAGGCTGCGCCGTCGACGGGCACCTGTGGGTGAAAGACAAGAACTGGGGATACGGCAAAATGCGCTCGCAGGAAGAAGTGACAAAGAGGTTTGTCGAGCTTACCAACAGATTTATAGACATGACAAAATACGGCTGCTTCGGCGCGATATACACGCAGACCACAGACGTCGAAATAGAAGTAAACGGGCTTTTCACTTACGACAGAAAAGTTTTGAAAGTTGACGAAGAAAAAGTCCGCGAAGTCAACCAAAAGCTCTCCAACATATTCAATTAATCGGCGGGCGCAGTTAAAACAAACTTTACCGGCAAGGCTTCTTGGAGCTTTGCCTTTTTTTTTTGAGAATAAAACGACCCATTTAATTAGGGATTTGCACTGCCAAGCAAACTTTGCCGCCCCGCCTATGCGCCAAAATCTCCGCGGGGGACTAGGGGAAAAGTTCCGCCACGCAAGAAAATTCATTTTATCTACGCTGTTGCATTTATGAGAGAATCGATAAGGTAAAGCTGCGATTCAGCCTTAATAAACAGCTATATCGACTTTCGCCAAGCCGTTATGTCACTACACAAAACTCCCGCAGGCGCCCAATACAAAAATATTTATACCAGTTTTCGCCTCTATGCACCAAATTCCACGCGCAGAAATTCCGCCGCACGAAAAGACAAGCTAATGCGAGCGCCAAAGCGAAACGCCACGCAAATTCTGTGTGCGGTTTCAAATGCGTTTTGAGACAAAAAAACGCGGAAGATTTTTATTCTTCTAAGTCGGACTCTCCGCGGTAATCGCGCGGGCGGCGGTTTTGTCTTTCAAAATCACCGTCGTAAGGGCGTTTTTTAAAGCCGCCTTTTTTTCTATTAAAAGGCTTTTCTCCGCCGCCGAATCCGCGTTTTTCATGCGGGCGCCAGCCGAATTTTTTGCGGGGCTTAAATCTGCCCTCTCCCTCCGGCTCTTGGGTATTACCGGCATCTCCGCCGTCTGCGGCGCCCCTATCAAAGTTTCGCCTTTTAAAACCGAAGCTTCTTTTCTCGCGGCTAAATCCGCCGCCAAAACCGGTTATGCGCTGCTCGCGCGGGCGGCTTACTTCCACGCGCATTGGCCTGCCCCCTAAATCAGCTCCGTTTAGAGAGTCTATCGCGGCCTGCGCCTCGGAAAAGTTTTGCATTGTCACAAACGCCATTCCACGGAACCGCCCTGACACTTTGTCAAACAGCATTTTCACGCCGGAAACTTCGCCGTATCGGGCGAAAGCTTCGTTAATTTCCTGCTCTGTAATTTCAAAAGGCAGGTTTTTTACGAATATATCCATTTTTTTTAATATTTTCAGCGCGCGATATTTTGCGGAACGGCGCATAATATTTGCGACCGCCCCAATCAATACAAAGTTCTATAAATATTTTATTTTAGCGAGAAAATGGAGAACTCCGCGCAAACTAATCGGCGATTTATGCGATATTACCCTATAATATCGCGGCATAGTCAAGTTTATTTCAGTCCGCAATCCCGATTCCACGATTACGCGGAAATTCGCCGACGCCGGCTTTGCCGCGAACTTTAAACAGGCGGCAAAAAAACTCTTGCGCGAATATTCCCTTCGCCCAAACGGCGGCAAAAAGCTTCGGTAATTCGCAAAAATATTTGAAGTCTGCCAAAGGTTAACCAAAAAAATTTTGCCGCAAGTTGGGGCGGAAAATTTTTTCACTTTTCAAAATATTGCGTCGGCAATTTTTTAGATTTTTTACGGCTTTTATTTTGGCGCACCGTGAGCCGAAATAAATTTTAACTGTTTTCCGCGAATATAAAAAGCCACAAAAAATAATTTACTGCAATGCAACTCAAAGCAATTTCAGTGTATTTGCAGAATAAATTGCGTATGCCAGCGAGACGCAAAATGTCCGCAAACCAAGGTCTATACAAACAAAAAGGCCCGCTTATAAAAGCGGGCTCTTTTCAGCCGCAAAGAATTGCGAAAAACTTTTTTGAAAGGCAATTAAAGTTGTTTTATCTTTATATTGCGGAACGCAGTAGATGCAGTGCCGTGCAACCCCTGCAAGCCAATCTTTCCCTTAGTTGGGATTTCAGCCTTCTTGTGCTTTGTGAGCCACGAAGGTATCACAACTCCGTTCGGTCCCTTTTTGTTGTCGGTCCACTGCGACAAGTCGATTTTCGACGCATGCTTTCCGTCCACGTACACGTCGATATTTTTGCCCTTGCAAACGACCCTCATCTTTTTCCAAACGCCAAGCGGGACAGTAGTGTCAAATTCCGGAGGAACATGCCCGAATATCGCGCCGTTATGGGTTATCGGCCTCTTTGCGTAGCGGGGGTCTGAATTGTCGGCAATTTGAACCTCCATGGAATTCGGTATCCAGTCCTTTGTATCGGTGCAATATACCACTATCCCGCTGTTCGAGCCTTTTTCCAGCTTGTATTCGAGCTCTATTTCAAAATTTTCGTAATCGCCCTTTGTGAATATAATCTGGTCTTTATTTGACTGCAATACGCCGTCTTTAAAGCTCCATACGCCTTTTTCGTATATTGCGTCTGAGAGGTCTGGCTTGAACAAATCGACAAACCCGTCGTCGTTTTTAGGAGCGGTTGAAGCGCACCCGCATAGGGCGAGCGCGGCTGCTGCAATGAGTGTCAATGATAAAGTTTTCATAAGCGTATTTTCCGAAGTTTTACATATCTTGTAAATTAAAAAATCGAACTTTGCGACCTCCGCTTAAACAAAAAGCTCAATAGAAATTTAAAGATTTATTTTAGTGCTAACTATCAAGCAGATTGCGCCGCATATCCCTGCACTATCCTGTGCCAGAATTTTTTAGGCGCACTTTGTTTTAGCGTCTGAGAATGCCAAATCCGCAAAGAGTGCAAATCACAGGGCTGCTATGCTCTCGGAGATGGCTTCCGCCGCCCGCGATAAATCGTCGTCGGTGTGGGCGGCACTCATAAAGCATATTTCGTATGCGCTCGGCGCAAAATATACTCCCCTGTCGAGGCAGCCCCAGAAGAACTTCTTGTAAAGATCGGCGGAAGACGCCATCGCGTCGGAGCAATTTTCCACCGGATTTTCATTGAAGAAGAACGAGAATAGCGACGCCACTTTCGGAGTCTGCAAAGCTATTCCCTTTTTTGCGGCTGCGCTGCGCGCGGCTTCCACAATAAACGAAGATTTTTTCTCAAGCAATTCGTACGGAGGGTTGTCGCGTATCATTTTTAGAGCGGCAATTCCCGCCGCCATCGCGAGCGGATTTCCGCTGAGAGTCCCCGCCTGGTAAACGGGCCCGATAGGCGCGAGCATCTCCATAATTTCCCTCTTCCCGCAGAACGCCCCGACAGGAAGGCCGCCCCCTATGATTTTGCCGAGCGCGCAGAGGTCGGGCATTATGCTCTCTCTCGCTTGTGCTCCGCCGGCGGACGCGCGGAATCCGGTGATTACCTCGTCGAATATCAGCAGGCTTCCGTTTTTTGTGCATATCTCGCGGAGGGATTTTAGGAATCCTTCTTTTGGCGCAATCAGCCCGACGTTGGCCGGGTACGGCTCGAGTATGACGCATGCGATTTTATCCGAATACTTTGAAAAGCACTCCTCGACTGCCGAGATGTCGTTAAACGGCAGGACAAGCGTGAGCTTTGCAAGATCCGCGGGAACCCCCGCCGAGTTGGGATTGCCGAAAGTCAGCGCCCCGCTGCCGGCTTTTACGAGCAGGCTGTCAACATGCCCGTGGTAGCAGCCGTCGAACTTCACAATCATATCCCTGCCAGTGTATCCTCTGGCGAGGCGGATTGCGGACATCGTCGCCTCCGTGCCTGAGTTTGTCATGCGCACCATTTCCGCGCAGGGTATCATCGAGCATATTAATTGCGCCATTTCAAGTTCGGCTTCGCACGGGATTCCGTATGAAGTTCCGTTTTTGAGGGCGGATTCAATCGCGGAACGTATAACCGGGTGGTTGTGTCCAAAAAGCGCGGGCCCCCATGAGCAAACAAAATCGACGAGTTCCCTTCCGTCGCAAGTCTCTATTCTTCCGCCGTTCGAGCTTTTGACAAAAAACGGCTCTCCGCCGACTCCGCCGAACGCCCTTACGGGAGAGTTCACCCCTCCGGGTATCAATTTTTTAGATTTAGCAAAAAGTTCTTTTGAGGTCATATTAAAACATTCCTTTTTTTGCGGAGACAGGTATTATTCTATCCGTCGAGAAGGCGGAAGTTGAAAGTTTTGGGCCGATTGGGTATTGGGAACGCTTGTACTCCGCGCGCGAAACCTTGCCAATAACATCTGCGACAGTCGCCGCGTCAAAGCCCTTTGCGGCTATCTCCTCCGCCGATTTTCCCTCCTCGACATACATGCGCAAAATTGCGTCGAGAATATCGTAAGGCGGCAGAGAGTCTTCGTCTTTTTGGTCGGGGCGCAATTCGGCAGACGGGGGTTTATCTATCGTATTTTGAGGGATAATTTCGCGGCCGGCTTCGCGGTTTACAAGGTTTGATATGCGGTAAACTTCCGTCTTGTATAGATCGCAAATGGGGGCGAACCCGCCATTTGTATCGCCGTAGAGCGTGCAATAGCCGACAGCGCATTCGCTCTTATTCCCCGTGGTGAGCACGAGCGCCCCGAATTTGTTGGAGACCGCCATTAGTATGAGCCCCCTCATTCGCGACTGTATGTTTTCCTCCGCCACATCGCGCGGCAACCCCGCAAAAATTTCAGACAAGGCCCCTTCCACCGCCGCGACTGGGCTTTCTATCGAAACACTGCGGTATTCTATGCCGAGATTTTCCGCGAGAGCCGCGGCGTCCGTCTTGCTGTGTCCGCTCGAAAATTTAGACGGCATTGAAATTCCGCAAACGCGCGAGCTCCCGAGAGCCTCGACGGCAAGCGCCGCCACGAGCGCGGAATCGATTCCGCCGCTTAACCCCACAAGCACTTTTTTTATGCCGCACTTGTTTACAAAGTCGCGGAGAGCCATTACGATTGCGCGCTTTAAGTCGGCGTCGCCGGAAAAGTCGAAAGAGTCGCCGTCGTACCCTTCTATTGAGGAGGTGTCGATAACCTCCGCGCACTCCTCAAATTTTTTTAGGCACTTGGACTTCGGCTCCGCGCCCGACGCGTCGAAAAATCCGCCACCGCCCGCAAACACTATTTCGTCGTTTCCCCCCACAAGGTTGCACCACACGAGCGGCACGCCCACGAAGCGGGAGACTTCGCACATCAATCCGCCCTTGCGGCGAACGGTGTCGTTGCCGGACGAAAATACGCTTGCGGATATGTTCACGAGAATGTCGAGCGCGGACGGATCGCTTTTTTTAAGATTTGCGAAGTGTTCGAGCGGCCTTGGGAAGTATTCGTAACGCCCTGCCGTGGGAATGGTAGGAATTGTCCAGATATCTTCGCAAATTGTCACCCCTATTGATTTCCCGCGTATTTTAACGAGGCCGAAGTTCGAGCCGGGGTCGAAGATTCTTGCATCGTTGAGCGCGCCGTAGTTTGGCAACAGGTGCTTATCGCAAATTTTTTTAATAGAGCCGCCGTCTATTAAGTAGGCGGAGTTTCGGACGCCGGCCGAGCCGTGCTCCAAGCGCGGGCAGCCGACAATCGCGGGAATCGGGAGCTTGCCTGAAAGGGATTGCAGGGCGGCCTGGGCGCTCTCTATAAATTTCTTGATGCTTGCCAAGTCCTTCAGCGGGTATCCGGAAACGCAGCATTCTGGGAAGACCGCGAATTCGGCGCCGTCTTTGGCGAGGCTGAGGCAGGCTTCCTCGATTTTTTTCGCATTGGCTGAAAAATCGCCTATTCTCGTATTGATTTGTCCGATTCCGATTTTCATTTTCGGGAGAATATTTTTTTCCAACCAACGGCTTTTGCAAGCGTAAATAAACTAAAATGGAGGGGCGGACGCCACCCGTAAAAATTATTGATTGCCCAAAAAATCGACTCTTCTGCGCTCATACGGGCAGATAAAATATTCGAGAGGGCGGAAAGAAAAATAATTTAGGTTTACAGTAAACTAAAAAAATGATTTTTTTTGGTTTTCTAAAAATACGGATATTTATAGAAATTATACCACTTAACCTCACCATAAACCGCTAACCTGTTTTGCTATGAAAAGAATACTTTCTTTAAATTGCGATTCTCCCAGCAGAATTAAAAAAATTGTGACGATTTTCTCGTCTGCTTTTATATTATCCACTACGGCCGTTTCCCAGACCGACATCTATTTCAATGACCGCACCGACAAAGATTCTTCGTATATAAACAATCCCGCAAACTGGTACACAGACTCTTCCCTCTCCCAAGTGTTTACAGGCGAAATTGACGGCTCCCAAAACGCCTATATTTACAGTGATTTGACAAATACATACAGGTTTGCGGACAATTCCACTTTGTCATTTGACACTCTCACATTGGAGACAACCCCGATTCTCAACTATGTGTATATACAACTTTTCATAATGGGTAACGACACCTCTTTAAAGGTCAACAACCTCGTCACAAACATAAATCTTGCAAAAGTTGATAAGGAGGAGGGGAAATATAGCGTGCACGATTGGGAACTTTACGACAGGGCAACTCTAACTGTCGAAAACGACTGGGAAATTAACGGAAGAAGAAATGGCGCTGATGATTGGATTATATTCTCGTTGAAGGACGTAGGAAATGGGAGCTCGATAAACGTAAAAGGCAATCTTTACTCCGGACCAAAAACGGACTCCAATTTCATATTTTCAACAATGACTAGTTCCATAACAGTTGAAGGCGCAGTTGATTTGGAAAATAATGTATGGAATTTATCAACAGGTACAACCAGCGACTATGTAATGCGCAATGTCGGCGGGTTTGGAGACGCAAACTCCAATGGAATAAGCAACATAAGGTTAAATATCGCAACACTCGACGAAACATTGCAAAAAGTTGTTGATTTGAACCTCACCAACAAAAGCGCATACGACGCTACCGCAACCTTCACAATGAAACAGGGCTCTGCGAGCAAGCTTAACATAATTATGAACGGCGACGCCCTAAACGGAAAGCAAACATTGCGCTTCAATTCCTCATCTTCGCACTTTATTTGGGACGTAAACTGTGAAAACGCCAACATAAACAATGTAGAAATTTACTCCGGCAGACTCGACATCGCAATGTATGACGGAATGAAGGGCAACAATTTGTCGCTCTACTCCTACGACGGGAACAATTCTCACGCCGTATTCAGCGCAGCGGGAACCTCCATGGGCAGCGATATAGGCACTGTAGAGTTTGACTCAATGACCTTTTATAGAGGAACCCTGCTCTTCGACCTCGCCGAAGGTGTAAACGATTTTATACGCATAAACGGCACCGTGACAAAAGACTCGTCCTTGTCCTCGGCACAGCTCGTATTCGATTTAAATATCTCACGCGAGAAACTGGAAATATACCTTGATGCCTGGGAACTTGATATGCTCAGCTGGGACTTGATGAGTTTCAAAACTGAAGGCTCCGACATCTCGCTAAGCGATGTAATACTAAAAACACAAACAGGGATAGAAGGTACGCTAAGCTTCATAGAGGATTTGGATTCCGGACTGACTACAATAAAAGTGGATTTGGGGCTTGTAGTTCCCGAGCCTTCGGATTTCGCCGCAATATTCGCCTTAGTTGCCATCGCCTACGCAGTATACCGCAAAAGAAATTCATAGCTAAGCGCGCGCCGACATTGCGGTGCGCCGCCGTATAAGAAATGCCCGCCAAAAAATTAGATTAGGGCGCGGTATTTTATACGGCGAGCCAATTGGCACCCTCGGATTTTACACATTGAACCATCGGAGTTAGCCCGGATAAAAAACCTCCGGGCTTTTTTGCGTTTAGAGCAATAATAACCCTAAAAAAATTCTATTTTATGGCTGCAAAAAAACGCCGAGCCCCATGCGGAGTCCGGCGTCTAATTGCCCGATATTTTTGCCGAATTGCCCGATATTTTGTCGATAGGCAACCCGTTTATTTTACGGGAAGTATTTCGTACGTTCTCGTTTTTGTTTCTGCGGCA
>ENA-UONV01002054-UONV01002054.1-human-gut-metagenome-genome-assembly--contig:-CS4-NODE-2054-length-15678-cov-6.184536_pt1 | contig 15678 bp, 10 predicted proteins | sample MGYA00242461_ERZ724008 | MGnify/ENA metagenome assembly ERZ724008 | reverse complement strand
GAGCGGGGCAGCTTCTCGCTGGATGAACTGGAGGATCTTGCGCCGTTCCTCGGGAGGGAAACGCTCGACGCCGCAGTGAGGCAAGCGGCGGAGCGGGGCAGCTTCTCGCTGGATGAACTGGAGGATCTTGCGCCGTTCCTCGGGAAGGAAACAATGGATGCGCTTGCGCAGAAAGCAGCGCAGAAGAGGAACTTTTCGTTGGACGAGCTGGAAGCGGTCGCACCGTTCCTTTCCAAAGAAGTGTTCCTCGAAATCGCGTTGGGGCGCAGGGAACGGAAGAACGGCTAAGTCTCCGTTGCCCGGCACGCCTTTGCAATGGTATACTATACGTTAAAGTCAACCGTTTCAAAGGAGGGCCGCTATGCGCCTTTTTATCGCCATTGAACTGCCGCGCTCGTTCAAACAGGAACTTGCGCGCGTGCAGAAGGAAGTCAAGCAGATGAGCTGCGGCGGCAGGTTTGTGCCGCAGGAAAATTTCCACATCACGCTGCATTTCATCGGGGAATCGGATGACCTCGCCGGCGCGGTCGCTGTGATGCGTGAGGCCGCGCGCGGTATCCGCACATTTACGCTGCATCTTGGCAAATATGACTGCTTCGATAAAAACGGCAGTAAGACCTCCTTCCTGAATGTAAAAGGAGAGCTGGACGAGCTGGACCGGCTGTATGAATCGCTGCAGAGCGCGCTGTATGACAACGGGTTTTCCCGCGAGCGCAAGCGTTTTCGCCCGCACATTACGCTCGGGCGCAACGTGGAGCACGACGAACTTGTGACGGAGGAGCTCAAGCGCCTTTCCCCCAATGCTTCGATGACCGTACAGGGCATCACGCTGTTTGAAAGCGCGCGCCAGGAAGGCAAAGTGGTTTATAATCCGCTGCACCGGGAGCGCTTCTGATGGCGGCCCCGGTCACATTCCTCGCCGGGCGCGCGGGCAGCGGAAAGAGCCGCTTTATCCGGCAGCGGGTGGCCGAGCTTTGCGCGCGCGGCGAAACCGTTGCGCTCATCGTTCCCGAACAGTTTACCTTTGAGACCGAACGCGAGCTTGCGGCCGCCCTGCCGGGCGGCCTGCTGCAGGCGTCGGTCTTTTCGTTTACCTCGCTCGCGCGGCGCGTACTGCGCGAGACAGGCGAGCGGACGGTGTTCCTTTCCCGCCAGGGGCGCAGGATGGTCATCCGAAAAACCGCGGAGGAGGAAGCGAAGCGCCTCACCGCATTCGGCGGCGTATCCGCACGCGCGGGTTTTGCGGAACGGTGCGATTCGTTCATCACGGAGTGCAAGCGCTTCAACATCGCGCCGGAACAGCTTGCGGATGCGGCGGAACGCCTGGGCGCGAACGCACCGTTTGCGGCGAAGCTTTCCGACCTTGCGCTTCTGTATGCGCGCACGGAAGAATATCTTGCCGGGCGCAACATGGATGCGGCGGATGCGTTCTCTGCGCTGTGCGAACGCCTTCCTCGCTCCTCCATCGCCGGACAGGCCGTCATCATCGATGGCTTTGACCTTATTTCCGAACAGCTTTACGATGTTGTGGGCGCGCTGATGGGATGCGCGGGTTCACTTACGATCGCCCTCCGGGCGGATCTTTCGCCGGATTGCAGAGACAGGGTGGTGTTTCAGGCGGAAAGCCGCCTCCTGACGCGGCTTAAAAGCATTGCGCAGGAACAGGGGTGCCCGACGCGGACTGTGCGCCTGCCGGTTGCAGGCCCCCATGAAGACGCGGCAAAACGCGCGCATCCGGCGCTGCGCCATTTGGAACACGAGGCGTTTGCATATCCGTTCCGGCCCTATGAGGGGAAGGATGCGGCGGAGGCCGTATCCCTGTTTGCGGCGACAAGCCGCACGGCGGAAGCGGAAGCCGTTGCGGATGCGATCCTGAAAGCCGCGGACAGCGGCATCCGTTACCGCGACATGGCTGTCATCGCCACCGATCTTGACGCATACATCAACCCCGTAAGCCGTGCGCTTCGGGCGCGGGATATCCCGTTTTTTACGGATGCGAAGCACCCGCTTGCGGGCTATGCTGCGGCGCGCCTCGTGGTGAGCGCGCTTTCCGCCGCGGCGCATGCCTTCCGGCAGCGGGATGTGCTTGAGGTGGCAAAAACCGGCCTTGCGGGTGTGGAAACGGCGGATGCCGAAGCGTTTGAGCTTTATGCGCTGCGCTACGGCATGCGCGGCACCCTGCTTACGGCGCCCTTTGCGCGCGGGGAAGTGCCGCCCGGCGCGGAGCGGGCGCGCGCAGTGCTGATGCCGCCGCTGGTGGAGCTGCGCACATGCCTTGCTGGCGCGGCGACGGCGCGCGCGAAGACGGAGGCGCTTTATGCGTACCTGCTTGCGCTCGATGTGCGCGGCCAGCTTGCATCGGAGGCTGAAAGCCTGCGCGCGCGCGGCCGCTTTGAGCTGATGGAGGAATGCGCGCAGGTTTATAACATGCTCATGGAGCTGTTTACGCAGCTGCATGCGATTCTGGGGGAAGCGCCGCTTTCCACGGAGCGCTACATCGCGGTGCTGCAGGAAGGGCTTTCCACCTATGAAGTGGGCGTCATTCCGACAACCGCGGACCAGGTACTCTTTGGGAGCCTCGGCCGCACGCGCGCGCGCAGCGTTTCCGCGCTGTTCGTACTGGGCGCGGTGGAAGGCGTGTTTCCCGCATATGCGCGCAATGACGGCATGATCGACGATGCGGAACGCGCCTCGCTTTCCGCGCTCGGCCTTCCCGCGCTCCCTTCAAGCCGGGAGAGCACGGAGAAGGAGCTTGCGGATGTGTATGGCGCCATCGCGCGGCCAAGCCGGCGGCTCTATCTTTCCTATCCGCTTGGCATGGGCGCGGAATCCGGCGTGCCCTGCAAGCTGATCGACACCATCCGCGCCATCTTTCCCGATGTGAAACCGGGCACGGATCTTGCGCCCGCACCGCCCGTTTCGGCAGAAGGCGGGTTTTCACGGTTGGTGGAGCGTCTGCGCACCGGCGTGGATGAGGGCCGCTTTGAAGAAGGCACGCAGTCGCTCTATGCCGCGTTTGCCGCCGCGCCGGCGTATGCGGCGCGCCTGCAGCAGGCGGAGTCGGCGCTGTTCCACCAAAGCTCGCCGGAGCCGTTCGGCTGGGAGCTTGCCGCCGCGCTTTACGGCGCGCCCCTGTATGGAAGCGCCACGCGGCTTGAAACGTTCAACGCCTGCCCGTTCAAGCATTTTGTGCGCTATGGCCTTCGCATTGAGCCGCCCAGGGAATACCGGGAACGCCGCGCGGATGAGGGCGCATTCTGCCATGAAGCGCTCGCCCGGTTTACCGAGCGGATCATTGCGCTCAACATACCCGCGCGGGAGATCGCGCCGGAAACGGTGGAAGCGCTGCTTGCGGAGCTCCTGCCGCCGCTCATCGCGGAGCACAACAACGGCGTGCTGCTTGACACGGCGCGCATGCGCGCCCTTGCGGCGCGGCTCGTTCGCCGCGTGAAGGAAACGGCGCACGCCATCGTGCGGCAGCTTGCCGCGGGGCGCTTCCAGGCGGAAGGATGCGAGGTGGAATTCGGCCGCGGCAAGGCATATCCCCCCATTGAGCTCGCGCTTTCGGACGGCACGCGCTGCCTGCTTTCCGGGAAGATCGACCGGCTGGACGGCACGTTTGACGAGGCAGGCACGCGCTTTTTCCGCGTGATCGACTATAAAACGGGCAGTGCGGAGTTCAGCTACACGGATCTGTATTACGGGCTGAAGCTGCAGCTGCCGCTGTATCTTGCCGCGGTCGCGGCGGCGGACGATGCGGCGCACCGCGCCCTGCCCGCGGGGTTTTATTATCTGCCGGTGAAAACGCCCGTGCTCGAAGAAGGCCTCTCCGGCGAGGCCCTTTTGAAAGAGGTGCAGAAGGCCTTCCGGCTCCGCGGCGTATCCTTAAAGAACGCGGAGCTGCTGGAAGCCGGGGGCGGCCCGTCCGTGGCGCCGGAAAAGGGAACGGGTGTGCTCGGCCTGGAGGACTTTTCCGCCGTGGCGGAATTCGCGCGGCGCAAGGCGGCGCAAACGGCCGAAGCCGTGCGCACGGGGCGCGCGGAAACGGCGCCTTACCGCAAAAGCAAACGGGATACGGCGTGCGCCCGGTGCGATTATGCAAGCGTGTGCGGGTTTGATCCCGCGTTTGGCGGCTGCGCGTACCGCAGTGTGCGCACCGTGAAGGCGGATGCGTTTTTGGAGGAGGCCAGGCATGAAACAGTGGACGAATGAGCAGCGGCGCGCAATTGAAGAAAACGGGAATCTGCTCGTATCCGCGGCTGCGGGCTCGGGCAAAACGGCGGTTCTCACGGAACGCTTCGTCCGCCTTGTGGCGGAGGGCGCATCCGCAAGTGAGTTCCTCTGCGTCACGTTTACCAACGCCGCCGCGGCGGAGATGAAGAAGCGCGTGGAAAACGGCCTTGCGGCGGCGGCCGGCGAGGCGGAGGATGAGGCTGTGCGCGCCCGGCTGCATGATGCGGCGCGGGATGTGGTGCAGGCGAACATTTCCACGCTGCATTCCTTCTGTGCGGAGGTGCTGCGCCGCCACTTTCATGAGGCGGGGCTTGATCCCGCGTTTCGCGTGGCGGACGAAGCGGAGACGCTCGTCATGAAGCAGGAGGCCTGGGACCTTGTTGCGGAAGAACGCTATGCGCTGGAAACCGGCAGCTTTTCCGCGCTCATCGAAGCGCTTGGCGGGAACGAAACGCGCGCGGCGGAGCTGATCCTCGGCGTGTATGAGTTCGCGCTTGCCCAGCCGGAGCCGCTCCCGTGGCTTTTGCAGGCGGCGGAGCGGTATCGGGCTTCACCGGAGGAACTGGAACATTCGCCCGCCGTGGCGGAGCTGCTCAAACGCAGCCGCCATGCGCTCGCTGCTGCGCTCGACCGCCTGCAGGGCATGCGGGACACCATCGCGGAGGATGCTCCGAAGCTGGCCGCGCACCTGGATGGGGAAATCATGGCAGTGCGCGGGCTTCTGCTGCACGATACGCGCGGCGCTTATGCAGCGGCGCTTGCGGCGTTTCCGGGCTTTGCGCGCATCAGCTGGAGCGGCGTTGCGCCCGATGCGCGCAAGGCGGTAGAGCATGCGCGCGACGCGCTGAAAAAAGAAGTAAAGGCGCAGCAAAGCGCCTATGCGGAACCGCTTTCGGCGGAGGCCAGGCGGCTGCACGCACAGTATCCCGCCATGCGGGAACTGTATGAGACCGTCGCTGCGCTCGATGCGCGTTATGCGGAGGCAAAGGCGGAGCGCGCGGTCATAGATTATTCCGACATGGAGCACAAGGTGCTTGCGCTCTTTCAAAACGAGGCAGTGGCGGGCGAATACCGCCGCCGCTTCCGCTATGTGTTCATGGATGAATACCAGGATATCAACCCCGTGCAGGAGCTGATCCTTTCCGCGATCGTGCGGGACGGCGGGCTGTTCCTCGTGGGCGATGTGAAGCAGTCCATTTACCGCTTCCGCATGGCGGAGCCCCGCCTGTTTATGGAGCGCTATGCGCGCTACCGTGCCGGGCATGGGGGGGAGCGGATTGACCTTAACGCGAACTTCCGGAGCACCGCTGCCGTGGTAAATGCCGTGAACGGCGTGTTTTCGCGGATCATGACGGCGGAGGCTGCCGAGATCGACTATGATGCGGCGGCGGCGCTCGTCCACGGGCGGGACGATCAGGGCTGCCCCGGCGGGGCCGAGCTGTGCATCGCGGATATGGAGGATGTGCCCGCTGCGGAGCCGGAGGACGAGGAGGATGAAGCTCCGGCGGAGGCTGAACGGCCGGACGCAGTGGCCCTCGAAGCCGCCATGGCGGCGGAGCGCATCCATGCGCTGATGGCGGCGGAGCAGATCCGGGACAAGGAAACGGGCGAACTGCGCGCGCTGCATTACTCGGATTTTGTCGTTCTGCTGCGCTCCCACCGGGGCGTGGCCGAGCTTTGGACGGAAACGCTCGCGCTGCACGGCGTTCCTGCCTATGCGGAGCTGACCGGCGGTTTCTTCGACGCGGTGGAAGTGCGCATATTCATGGAACTCCTGCGCGCGATCGATAACCGGCGGCGGGATATTTCGCTCGCCGCAGTGCTGCGCTCCCCCATCGGCGGATTCACTACGGAGGAGATCGCGCGCCTCAGGGCGGAGCATGGGCGGGATGAAGCGGGTACACCGCTTGCCTGCGTGGATTCGCTTGCGCGGGCGGCGGCCTACGACACGCCGCTTGGCGCCAAGGCGTCCGCCATCCTCCGGCATTTGGAGGAGTGGCAGGAGCTTTCGCGCCTGCTCAGCGTGGAGGAGCTTTGCGGATACCTTTTGGATGAAACGGGCTACGGCGCTTTTTGCCGGGCGCTTCCGGGCGGGAAGCAGCGCGCTGCAAACCTTGCGGCGCTTGTGGAGCGTGCGCGGCTGTATGAACGAAGCGGCGCGCGCGGCCTTTCAGCATTCCTTTCCTTCATGGAAAAGGTGGTGGGAACGGGTACGCTCGGCGCGGCGCAGACGGCGGGCGCGGACGTGGTGCGCGTGATGAGCGTGCACAAAAGCAAGGGCCTGGAGTTTCCCGTTGTGATTGTAGCCGGCCTTTCAAAGCCGTTTAACCGCATGGCGGCGCGCGCGCCGCTTGCAGCGGACGGGGTGCTTGGCGTAGGCGCAAAGCTGGAGGAGGGCGGCTTCCGAAAGGAAACCATCTACAAGCGCGCCATTGCCGCGCGCGCTGCGGCAAAGGATCTTGCGGAGGAGATGCGCGTATTGTATGTGGCGATGACGCGTGCGCGGGACAGGCTGATCCTGCTTGCGGCGCTGCCGAACGCGGCGCGCGCCGTGGGGGAAGCGGCGCTGCCGCTGAGCCCTGCCCGTGCGGCTGCGGCGAACAGCTTTCTGGATTGGGTGCTCGGCGCGGTGCTGCAAACACAGGACGGCGACATTTTGCGCAAGCGCTTCGGCCTGCCCTGGAAGCGGACGCAGCCGGGCGGGTGGATGCAGGTTTCCGTGCGGCCCGCCGTGGGTACGGCGCTGCTGGATGGGCGCATGCAGCGTGGAGAATATGAACGGTTTGCCCGCATGGCCCGCGCGGAGGGCGGCGGTGCGGAATTCGGGGCGCTGTTTACGCGGCGCTATGCGCATGCGGCTGATACCGTGATCCCGAGCCGCGTGACCGTAACCGGCCTTGCGGGACATGAGATCACCATGGCGGAAGCGCCCGGCTTTGCGGAAAAGGACGCGCGCTTCGGCGCTGCGGCCCGCGGCACTGCGGTGCATGCGCTCTTGCGCGCCATCCCCCTTCGCCCTTACGCGCAGGAGGAGGTTGCCGGGGAGATCGTGCGGCTGCGGGAGGAGGGCGTATTGTGTGCGGAGGAAGCGGAATCCATCCGGCCCGCGCACATCGCGGCGTTTTTTGCCTCCCCGCTCGGCGGGCGCCTGCTTGCATCCGCAACGGTGCGCCGCGAGCTCGAATTCAATTACCGCGTGAGCGCGCGGCACCTGCTCGGCGCGGATACGGATGAGCCGATCCTCCTGCAGGGCGTTATAGACTGCTGCTTTTTGGAAGAAGGGGCATGGGTTCTGCTCGATTACAAGACGGATTTCGTTCCCCCGGGCACAACGCCGGAGGAGGCCGCCGCAAAGCATGCGCGCCAGCTTACCCTGTATGCCGAAGCGCTTGCCGCGCTTACGGCAACGCCCGTGCGCGAAGCGTATATCTGCCTGCTCGGCATCGGCGAAAACGTGCGGCTGCTGTAACGCCATACGGCCTTGACTTGAAGCGGGCTTTAAGCGCTATAATGATTTAACCACAAACGAAAGAACAGGAGCAAACGAATCATGGAAAAAGCAAAGGTTTATTTTACGGATTTCCGTACGGTCGCCTATGGCGACGGGCTGCCCGCAAAGCTCAAAAAGCTGATGCGCAGGGCGGGCGTCGGTACGATCGACATGGAAGGCAAGTTCGTGGCAATTAAAATGCATTTCGGCGAGCTCGGCAACATCAGCTATCTGCGCCCGAATTATGCGAAGGCCGTCGCGGATCTGGTGAAGGAAGAAGGCGGGAAGCCGTTTTTGACGGATTGCAACACCATGTATCCCGGCAGCCGCAAAAATGCGCTCGAGCACCTGTATTGTGCATGGGAAAACGGCTTTACGCCGATGACCGTGGGCTGCCCCGTCCTGATCGGGGACGGGCTCAAGGGCACGGACGACATCGCCGTGCCGGTTGTGGGCGGTGAATATGTAAAGGAAGCGAAGATCGGCCGCGCCGTGATGGATGCGGACGTGTTTATCAGCCTTTCGCACTTTAAGGGGCATGAGACCACGGGCTTTGGAGGCGCGATTAAGAATATCGGCATGGGCTGCGGCTCGCGCGCGGGCAAGGCGGAGCAGCATTCCAACGGCAAGCCGAGCATTGATGCCGCGCGCTGCCGCGGCTGCCGCAAGTGCCGGCGGGAGTGCGCGAACGATGGCCTTGTGTTCGATGCTGAAACCGGGAAGATGACGGTCGATCTCGCGCATTGCGTCGGCTGTGGGCGCTGCCTCGGCGCATGCAACTTCGATGCGATTGAATTCAGGGAGGATGACGCGGTGGAAGTGCTCAACCGCCGCATGGCGGAATACGCCAAGGCCGTGGTGGATGGAAGGCCGCACTTCCATGTTTCGCTGATCGTGGATGTTTCACCGTATTGCGACTGCCACGGCGAAAATGATGCGCCGATCCTGCCGAATATCGGCATGTTTGCCTCCTTCGACCCGCTGGCGCTCGACCAGGCCTGCGCGGATGCCTGCCTTGCCGCGAACCCGCTGCCGGGCAGCCGCCTTTCGGACAATATGGCGCGGCAGGGCTTTGTGGATCTGGGGGACCACTTCCGCAACACAACGCCGGAATCCGATTGGGAAAGCTGCCTTGTGCATGCGGAAAAGATTGGCCTCGGCACGCGCGAATATGAATTGATTACCGTAAAGTAGCCCATGTACTGGGGGCCTTACGCTGCTTAAACGGCGGCGCAAGGCCTCTTTTTGTGCCCCGCGTGCGTTGCGGAACGCGCGTTTGGGGTGATATAATTTAAGAAATCCCACACATCCAGCCTGTCGAAAAAGTCTTTCCGGGATTGTCAAGGGCCGCAGCCCTTGACTTGCAATCGCGAGCGGCGACAGGTGCGGCGCGAGCGAAAAGCCTTGCCGCGCAAGGCTTTCTTTGCACGGAGCGCTGGCCGCGCCACCGGCGCAAGCGCGCCGTGAAATCCTCGATCAAGTGGCGCTGCCACTTGATCGACAGCCTCATCTAAAAATGAACGGGAGCAACGCATGCCGAGACAGAAAAAGATCAACCCTGCGGTCCTTTATTTCCCCGAACGGATTCAGACGGCGCTTGGTTATTTGAAGGACTTCCCCCTGACGGTGGCGCATGCGCCGGGCGGGTTCGGAAAGACCACTGCCCTCAGCCGTTTTTTCGCGCATGCCGTGCCGAAATCCACGCCCGTGTATGTGCATGCGTTTCTGACCGGGCAGGCGCAGGTTTCATGGAATGTGGTCTGTAAGCTGATTGCGCAGGTGGATGCGCACTGTGCGGAGGAGCTTCTCGCCATCGGCGTCCCGGATCAGGATTCGATTCCCGCCGTTGCGGAGACGCTTGAAAACCTTGAATGCGCAGAGGAAGCGTATATCGTGCTGGATCGCTTTGAAGCGTCCGGCTTGCCGCAGCCGGAACGGCTGCTTGAGGCGCTTTCCCGCCATGGCGGGGAATGCCTGCATGTGGTGGCGCTCACGCGCCGGCTCGCAGCGGGTGCGCTGCTTGCAAACCACCGTATTTATCTGCTGGAGGCGGACACGTTTGCCTTCCGCGCTGAGGATACGGAAGCATATTTCAAAAAAGCCGGCCTTTCCGTTCCAAGAAGCAGGGTGCTCGCTGTGCATCAGGCGACGGACGGATGGGTGATTGCGCTGCACATGTAGATTATGGCATACATCAAATACGGCGATTTTTCCGGCGCGGGCGTGGATCAGCTCATGCAGCAGGTGCTTTGGGACAGCCTTTCCGAAGCGGAGCGCGGCTTTTTCCTTTCCGTTTCCATCTTTCCGCGTTTTACGCTGACACAGGCGTGTGAGCTTTCGCAAATGGATGCGCCGCGCGCGGAGAAGCTGCTGCGCTCCCAGCCAGCCTTCGTCCATTTCGATCATGAGACATATGCGTTTTACCTGCACACCGTGTTTGCTGCCTTTTTGAAGGAACGCTTTCAGGCTCTTTCGGAAGCGCGGAAAAAAGAAATCTATTTCAGGGGCGGCGAAGCGGCGCGCAGGGCAGGGGACAGAAGGAACGCATTCCGCTTTTATTATGATTCCGGGGAATGGGAATACATGTTTTCGGCTCCGCTGACGAGTTACGAGCTTGCGGATGTGGTTGACGAGGACACAAAGCCGATGATTCTTGACGTGATGGACCATGCGCCCTATGCGCTCAAGGCAAAATATCCGGCGGCGATGGTGCCGTTTGCCTTTACGCTGTTTTTTCTGCATGAAACCGGGCGGCTTCTTTCCGCACAGGCGGAGATCGAACGGATCATCCGGGAGAGCAGCCTGCCCGAGCGCCGGAAAAACGAGCTTCTGGGCGAGATGGACCTGCTCCTTTCCTTCCTTGATTATAACCGCATTGATGCAATGAGCCAAAAGCACCGGCGGGCGCTTGAACGCCTGCAGGGCCCGGCAACCTTGATCAACATTAAAAGCACATGGACGTTCGGCTCCCCTTCCGTGCTGTATCTATTTTGGCGGGAAAGCGGAAAGCTTGTGGAGGAGCTGGCACAGATGGACGCATGCATGCCCGTGTATTATCGCCTGACGCAGGGACATGGCACCGGCGCGGAGCACATCATGCGGGCCGAGGCCTGCTTCCTCCGGGGCGACGATGCCGGCGCGGAAGCGCTCTGTCACCGGGCATTGTTCGCCGCGGACACAAGGCGGCAGAACAGCATTTACCTTTGCGGCCTGTTCCTGCTTGCCCGCATCGCAATCCTGCGGGGGGATGAAGGCCTGCTGCAAAACGCAACGCAGGGCATCGCGGAGCGGGCCCGGCAAAACACCGAGGATCTTTGCCGCTGCACGCAGGACCTGTGCATGGGGTTCCTCTCGGCGCTCACCGGCAACCACGCCGTTGTTGCGCCCTGGCTCAGCGAGGGAGAGATCACGGAGCGGCGCCTTGTCGTGATGACGCAGCCCTTTGCCTACATCATACATGGCCGCTGCCTTGCGGACAGCAGGGAATACCGGAAGCTGCTCGGCATGTGCGAGCACATGGCGGCGCTCTCCGCAATTTTTCCCAACCTGCTGCCGCAGGTATATTGCAACATCTACAAAGCGCGGGCGCTCCATGCCTCCGGCAGGACGGCGGAAGCGATTGCCGCGCTTACGGAGGCGCTCAACCTGGCGCTGCCGGATGGCGTCTATATGCCGTTCGCGGAAAACTACGAAGGAATCCGCCCCCTGCTCCCAAGTGTAATGGGGGCCACGGCCTCCGAAGGCCTTGGAAAAATTGAAGCGCTCTCGGACAGGCTCTCAAAATCGCTTGCAGCGCTTCACGCGGAAAAGCCGGAGCTTTCGCCGCGCGAGCGGGAGATTTACGATTTGGCCAAACAGGGCATGGACAATAAAGAGATTGCCGCCCGGCTCGGCGTGCAGATTTCCACGGTCAAAAACCAGTTTTCAAGGATTTACGAAAAAGCCGGCGTATCCAGCAAAGCGCAGCTCCTGCTGCTCGATCTCTGATAAAAATGCCTGAATCGTGACTTCGGTCTACATACAACCGTTTGATTGCGCATTACAATTACGCTGTAATGCGCTTTCTGTACGTTTCGCACGGCAGAAAGGAGGGGGAAGGGAATGCACCATAAACCAATTTATAAAGGCAGCTTTCAGGAGGAAAACAACATGCAAAACATCAAAAAGAAAATATCTGCAGCAATCCTTGGCGGCATTTTGGCATTGAGCGCGCTGCTGCTGTGCGCCTGCAAAGGCGTAATCGCGGCTGAGGAGGCTGGCGTAACGGTTGAGAATGCGTTGGGCTATGCGGTGAACGAACTGTATATTTATCCCAACAATACGGTGGACTGGGGCAACAATCTGCTCACAACGCCCATGGAGCAGAGCGGCGCTGTTCTGACGTACCTGAGCGCGCTTACGGGCGGAAACAGGGAGGGTACGTTCAATCTCCAGCTGATCGACAGCGATGGGGACACTTACTCGTTCAACAACGTGCAGATTGCGGACGGCGATGCGCTTACCCTGACTTTCAATGACAACTATGTTCCCGTTGCGCAGCTCACGGCGCAAAGCGGGGAAACGCGCCTTGCTGTGGGCGAACTGACGATCACCGGCGACCCTGCCGAAAATAACTTTACCGGGCTTTAGACTGCGATGGAGGATCATTCCGTTCTCTATGTATTCGAGGAAGATGGCTCCTTCCGCGGCCTTGACATGAGCGACAATGCGTCCGTAGTTGCAACAGGCACATACACCTTTGCAGGCGACACGGGCGTGCTGACGGCGGCCGAAGGGAGTACGCCCGTGGACATGGAAATGCAGCTCTCCGGCGACGGTATACTTACGGTTACATACGATTCCGAATCCATCCTGATGTTCCGGCAGGGCGGCGCTGACGAGCTGGAAGCCGTGCTTGCGGCATATGCTCAGGCGCAACCCAATGCGACCGTTCAGGTATCCGGCCCCACCGTTGTGGCGGACCGCACCTATTCCAGCGAGGAGGGCGGCCGGGTACGCTTCCGGGATTATGAGCTGGGCCTGTTTGCCAGCTACCCGGAATGGATGAGCGCTTTGGAGGATTATATTCCCGGGGCGGTTGCGGTAACCGACGGGATGAGCGGCTACGTTGTGCTACGGGATGTGACCGACGAATACTGGGCTTACAGCGGCTCCAACGACGAATATGTTACGCAGTATATCAATGACTATGTGCTGGGCGACTACGCGGTTTTGTATGAAAGCGACGGCCTGGATTACACCAGCTTCGAGCTTGTGAACAGCAACGTGAGCAACCGCATCGCCACGGCGAAGATCAACCTGTTCAGCACGAATCATGATATTCAGGTGCAGACGCTCGTCTTTACGTCCACCTACGATAATGGGGATTCGCGCGTCATTGCGAAGACGATATTGGCTGATTATGACGACCCCGCGCAGTTCCAGACATTGTATGACGAGGTGAAGAGCGGCGCATGCCGCCACTGATGCAGGAACGGGGCTTGGAAGGCGCGTGCGTGCTGCTGCGGTGGAAAAGAAACAAAATGCGAAATCGCTTTACAGCGGAAGGATTCAGGCGCTGGTCGAAGATCTGGGGGTAGAGGACATCGTCTGCATGCGCTTGAAGGGCAAGGCGGGCTTCTATCCTACCGTGACTTGCAAAGAGGCGTTTTTCAGCGGGCTCCATGCAAAGCACAGGGGGCTTACGATTCTCTCCGTTCATGAAATTACGCTGGATGCGCTGCGCACCCCGGACTTTGCCGGCATTTACGCTGCGTATTGCCGGGAAGGGCTTGACCCCGACGGCGGGCGGCTTGCCGCGGCCGTTGCGCGCTATGGCAAAAGGTTGCTGCTGCACCGAATGAGCGACGGACAACCGCGGCTGATTGTTGCGGGCAGTGTGGAGCTGCACAGGCGGCCGCCCCGCGGATTTCGATATTGGGAAAACGGCTATACCTACCGTGATGTATACATCCACCATACCGTGCCGGGTATAGATTAACAAGCAAAAAAGGCCTTGCTGATTTTGATGGTCAGCAGGGCCTTTTTCAGTGGCTTTCAGTAGAAGCGGGGCCGCGCGTTTTCCTGCAAGCGGGGCCTGAACGGTTTTGCTTTTATCATCTTGATTGCCCGGAATAAATCTGCTATAATATCTCAGTATGATGGTGGGCGTTCCCAAAAAGTCCGCAGACGAATTGGTGGAGAAATCGAAAATTGTAATAGACCGCCCCAAAGGAAGCGCTCACCCCAGATTTCCTGACATTATTTATCAGGTCGATTATGGCTATTTGGAAAACACATCCTCTATGGACGGCGCCGGTATTGATGTTTGGGTAGGCACAGCAGACCACAAGAAAATAGATGCTATTGTGTGTACGGTTGATTTAATGAAAAAGGATTCGGAAATCAAAATATTGATCGGATGTACTGAGGATGAGAAAGAAAAAATTTATCAGTTTCATAATGAATCAAAATACATGAAGGGTATCCTAATAAGGCGCTAATTATCTGGTTTATCAAAAAGAAAAATGAACCTGGATTTGCGAAGAATGCAGAAGGTGACTGACTGCATCTCTGGCAAACGCCATTGATGTCTCGCCTCATGCGCTGTCTGTGCCAGACATCGATTCCTACATAGGGCTGATGCACACCTTGTTCACTTTGGAGGACAGATACGGCCTGAAGGTCTGTGAATGCGACGGGGAAGTGCATCTCCGTGTGGATGTTCGCCACAGCAAAGATGCGGCGGAGCTTCATAAGATGCTGTGTGCATGGAGACAGGTTTCTGCTATGCTCAAAGCGGGCGAAATCACTCAGGAGGAACAGGACCGCTGGCGTTACCGCTACCCGCAGTACGACACCATGCAGTCTTGCTGCAAAATTTCCTTAACGGGAATTCCCCGATGATTGATATGCTGGATGCCTTCAAGGACACGTTGGAAATATGCAGCACCCCAAGCATATATGGTTTGCTTATATAAAATTTGCAGAGGAGATATGATATGAAATCAGTTGGAATCGTTGCTTGTTCCGATGCGCAAAAACCAGAGTGGAAAGAACAAAACCAAACCTTGATTCATTTTCTTGAAAAAGCTGGGAACAAGGTCTTTGTCAGCAACTGCATATATGAAAAAATGGGCGCGCTCTCAGGCACTGGAAAAGAACGTGCGAGCGAATTAATGAAGTTTTTTTCTAACCATGATATCGAAGATATCTACGATATTTCCGGCGGCGATATGGCCAATGAAGTGTTGGATGCGTTGGACTTTGAACAGATAAAAAACAGCAATGCCACATTTTGGGGGTATAGCGATCTTACAACGGTCATCAATGCAATATATTCGCAGACAGGCAAAAGCAGCGTTTTATATCAGATAAAAAATCTGGTATATGGCGATTATCAGGATATGCAGCGCCAGCGTTTCATCAATAAATCGGATTTGTTCAATCCATCCTTTCGTTTTATTCAAGGCAATTTGATAAGGGGAGTTGTGGTAGGTGGAAATATTAGATGCTTTTTAAAATTAGCAGGAACAAAATATTTTCCGGATGTTACAAATAAAATTCTTCTAATCGAATCTTTAGGCGGTAAAGTGCCGCAGATGATATCATATCTTTCGCAACTTAAATCCTGTGGCGTATTTGATAAAATAAAAGGGATCCTGCTTGGCACCTTTAGTGAAATGGAAGCCAACAATTGTGAGCCAGATATGATATCTCTTGTGCGGTTATTTGCGGGGAATGATATGCAGATTGCACAGACCAAAGAAATAGGGCATGATAATAATTCTAAAGCTATTTGGATAGGAAAAGAGATAGAAATAAATAATTAGCTACTGCGATCGTTCCATATTAGAGCCTATGTTCATAACCCTTACAGAAAGAGCGAACTGATTTTCCAAAAAATCAGTTCGCTCTTTACTGGTGCTTTAGCGACAAAAAACCACCAGCTATGCTGGTGAGGATAAAAAGCTTCA